>OGOZ01000102.1_pt1 | contig 56616 bp, 57 predicted proteins | sample 1552801 | NCBI WGS metagenome assembly OGOZ01 (sample SAMEA2580196, study PRJEB22360) | human gut metagenome | biome: human gut; feature: human-associated habitat; material: faeces | place: Denmark | collected 2008/2010 | reverse complement strand
GGAAAAGAGGTTACTCGTCCTCCGATAGAGGAACCAGAGAAAGTATTGCCTCCGAAAAATGAGAGTGAGGGAAAGGGTGGTACAGTAACAGGTACAGTATGGGATAATATTACTAGTACGGCTGACAATATGCCTGCTACTGAAATACCTGCTACATTTAAAATTGATTTGGATGGAAACATTAATTATGTGAATCCTAAAACAGGAACGAACACATTATGGACAAATTCAAATGCAACCAAACATATGGGTGAGTATGTAAGTAGATTTGGAGAGGAGAGTTGGAGCATTGGAACTAGAAGTCAAGTGATGTTAGAAAGTTATTCTGCATCACTTAATAAAGCGATGGAAACGATAGGTATAGAGGCATCTGGAAGATATTTTGGTACATATGGTAATTGGGAACTTGGTATTAATACTGAGACTGGTATAGTATATCATGCAAGGATGATTAATTAGTGAGGCGAAAAAGTGAAGTTTGAAAAAGTATTTAATAACAAAAAATATATTCGAAAAATAGAAGGTATGGGAGAGGGACTTGTTTTATTTGAAATATCAGTTGTTCATAAAAGAATAGGACAAAATTACCATTTGTTTTATGAGGATAAGCGCAAGCCTCCGCTGGACATAGCAATTAATCCCGAAGATGGAATGATAGAGTATATTAGTTATTTTGTTCAAGATGAAATAATTAATAATATGAGTGATACTCCCGTAATTATAAATGAGGGTATGGGAATTAGTATATGTAATAAGGATTTCGACGAGAACAATATGAATGTTACCGTAGATGGGAAATTTAAATTTTGGAAGTCAGAAAATGCAATTTTAATATTAAAAGATGATATGGAAGAGAGTGTTCTAAATGCATATAGGATTAATGATTTAAATAATTTATTGTTTCTGGGAGATGATTTTGTTGGGATAGAATTTAAAAATTTGAATCAAGAAGAAATGATAGAAATTAAGAATTCGAAATGTTTATTATAAAATATTGTTTTTAAATTATAAGATTAAAGGAGCGGTTTTAAGGATATTTCAACAAATAGGATGGTATATTTATAATCCACAAGGGGATAAGGGGAAAAGATTTCTTTGAATAACTAAATGAAAACGCAGTATCAGCAGTATTTCTATAACTCTAAAGGCCATGAAATTGAGAATCACCAGAGTCAGTTGCATAGGTTAGAATTGATACTGCTGTAAAGCCACAATGGATAAATCAAACTACGGGCGAATTGACAGGAACGTCCATACTATGTTGCAGGAAGAGGTAACGGTATACAACTTCCTGGTAGAAGACGGGCATACATATCATGTTGGTGAGATGAAAGTGGAGTGTAGATAATTGTGCAAAAAGTGACAGAGGAGAGACTAGTAAAAGCTGGTTGGGATGAAAAAAGAACAATAGATATATCTAATATTAAAGATGTGTATCAGAAGGTTGGGCTTGTCATGCCGATGAATGTAGAAAAATTTTTGACTGTATACGGTATGCTTGTTTTTGAAGATGATGAAAGAAAAGAAAATTTGGAGTTTATCCCAGAAAAAGCACTGGGATGCAATTTGGATAAAGTATATTTTGAAGAGCTACTGGAAGAATATGATATTAATGAAATGGTGTATCCTGTAGGGGTTGCGTGTAGAGGAAATTTAATGGTGTTAATGACGGAACAAGATGTGTTTTATTGCTATACAGATGGGTATTTAGAAAAAGCAGGGGAGAATGTTGAACAAATGCTTGACTGTTTAGTAGGAGAATGCAATGAGGCAGTAGTAATAAGTTAAAGATATAAAACAATATTACCTGATGAATTAATAGAAATATGGGAAGATAATGGATTGGCAAGATTGATGGGAGGATATAATTTTAAACGTTTTATACAAAACCTTGGAGATGATTATTTTTTAGAAAAGTATTTTCAGATACCTCAGTATATAGAAGCAGTAAATAAATTAGGTAAACTGGAGCAGGATGAGTGCTTTGGTTATGTGCCATTATTGGGATTAGGTGGTAGCGAAAAGGTTCAAAATCTGAAAAAAGTAAAAATTATAGAACACATTGAATTAATATCACAGCTGGTAGGAAAAATTGGAATGATAATTTATGATTAGAGGTGATGCAATGATGTTTTCATTAGAAGAAAGATGCTTTATTGGTAAGATGATAATATAGCAAAGGCTATCAAAGCAAATATACATATAAATTTTTGCCTGAATCGGAGAGATTGATATGCAATTAATTAAAGAGGATGAAGCGGAGTTGTGTCAATATATTGATGATGAAATGTATGGTACAATTTTGCATTATTAGAATAATGGTGTATATGGTGAAGATGTGTAAAGGTATCTATTGGCTGAACTATAATGGAGCAAACTCCAGGTGGTCAAATAAAAATGATCTTATTATTCAAGAGGTAATTATAGATGCAAAATAGTAAAGCTTATGATTGTTTAATAAAACAATTGAATGCAAACGGGGCAGAAAAAAAGGATGGATATTATCCCAGAGTGATGGAAGAAATATACAATTGGGAGAGAGAAGAAGTAGAAGATATTATTTGGGATGCTTTTTTTAATAAAAAAGAAATAGAATTAGCACAATTCCTCCCCAAACTAGAAAAATATGATGGTATAAAAGCTTTAAAAGAAAGCCCTTATTTATTACAAATACCAAGTGAAGCAAGTGTTGAAATTGGTAAAATATTGTATGAGGCTACGGGAGATGAAGAGTACTTGGATTTGATTAAAAGAAATATTGATGCATCTCCGGAAACCATATCATTTGTTTCAATTTTGTCATATTGTAAGCCTTGTCAACGATTATATAATATTCTTGTAGACATTTATATTAATAATAGTAATAGGGTCAACAGAAGTACTGCTGTTATGGGAATTTTATATAATAAAGGGATAATTAAAGACAGAAGCAGCATTAAAGAATCAAATGATGTAATAAGTTTGCGTAAGAAATTCAAATCCGAAGATATTGCGGAACGTAAAAAGATTCTTGAAAAGTTTGAAAACGGAGAATTAACATTGTAAATTTGGTTAGTGTATCCACAACTATCTGACGTTGGGAGAATTCAATATGCTTACCTTTGGACAAGGACTTGCAGCCATGAAGGGGCCGTCTTGTCGGAAAAGAACTGTGCAAGGTATTTGGCAAGACGATGTGAGTGAAAGTGGGGTGGTTTCAATGAATCAATGTGATTGTGATGAGAGAATAGGAATTGAAATAAATTCATTTGAACTGTATGAGGAACTTAGAAAATTTTTTGAATATCAAGTCCAAGAAGGTGTGTTTTGTGACATACCTGTAGAGTCACCATATTTTTGTGGTTATGGTTTAAAGCCTGAAGAAGTAAAAGATGAATTTAAGTGGTATGCTGATAAGTGGTATAAATGTAAATGTTGTGGAACATTATGGGAATTTCAATATCCTGACTTCCCGGCAAAAGGATTTGTCAGGAAATTTTCTGATGGAAAATATAGAATTAAAGAATAGCATTACGAAGAATAGATTAATTAGTATTATTTTGATGTTTCATTTGATGCAATTGAAGCAATTGGATGTAATCTGGATGGTTCATATTTCAAGGAGTGCTTAGTGGAATATGATATAAATGAAAGAGTATATCCGATTGGAGAAGCCTGTAGAAAGAATTTATTAGTACTAATGACATTAACAGAGTCATTTTATGGTTTCACAGATGGGATATTATTATTTTTTGGTAATTCAGTTGAGGAAATGCTTGATTGTATAGTGGGAGAGAGTAGAAAACCAATAGAAATTGAATAGATGTTAAAAACCTTATTGGCATGGCATGACATGGTATTCCGGCAGTTAAGTCAGAATTGCAGAAAATTATACAGGAGGTTATTGTAATGAATTTTTATATAGGCAATTCAATAGATGAGATTGATGAACAAGATGTCAATATAGAATTTAGTGATGAGTTGATTGACTTTATCTATAAGATGAGTGGACGAGTGTCTTTTGATATGAGTAAATTGTATAAAATTGATCCTTATGATGATGTTGAAGTCTCAAAAAATGATTTGTCCCCAATAGCTAAAATATGCAAATATATATTAGACTCAACGTTGCTTCAGGATTATGAGGAACCAGATGAAGGCAGACAAATGTTACAAGATTTATTAGAGATTATCCAAAAAGCGATGACAAGAGATGTGGGACTGGTTTCAATAGGAGATTGATAATTTGTATTATGTTATGGTTTCGCAGATGGGGGATTATTATTTTGTGGAAATTTGGTTGAGGAAATGCTTGATTGCGTAGTAGGAGAGTGCAGAAAATCAATGGATGCACTATGGACTTTTGAAGTTGTAGGAAAAACACCGTTACAATAGATTTGGAGATAGAAGAATGATAAGAAATGAAGAGTTTATGCAGTTGCGAAAGGCGTATATGGAGATAGGAAAAATGGTACAAAAATATGGATATGGACAATATAACGGGATATTAAGAATTCTTATGGGACAAGTTAATTGTATTGACTCGTATGAGAGCGATGGTGAAAAAATGAAATATTTGATAGAAAGTTATAGTAAACTGTTTACTTCGAGAGGCGGATTAAACGATTTCATTATTTATGATGCAGATATTCAATTAAGAAATCAGTTGAATGAGAAATATAATGACGAAGTAAAAAGGGTTTGGAACATTATGAAAGACTATATTTAATAATGACTTTGTATAAGAACATCTGAAATTTTAAAGGATATTACTGAACAAGTGAAAAGGGGATATTACAATTGATGCGAGTATTAAACGGCATTTTATCTACAGACAAATGTACAATTAGTGAAAAAGATCAAAAAATAGTTATTATGTCTTCAAATTCAACATTCCCGGAAGATTATGTAGAGGCTGATTATAGTGAAAAGCCAATAAAAATAAAGGAAATACATCGAAGTAATGAAAAAATAATTTTAGAAACAGAAGATGCCGATCGAGCATCTTTGGTAGCCTGTGTTCTTGCATTAAGGCTTTTTTGCCCGTCCAAAAGGGACGAGATTGTTGAGCAATTAAGAATTTTAATTAAAGATAATTTCTATGAAGATGCACATCGATTATTAAATACTCACCTTTCTTCGGACAGTTATTCGATTGGAACAGAATGTTATGATAAAGTATCATTAATCGAAACAGGAGATACTGCCGATGTAAAATATCATTCTGAATATTTAGCAAAAGGTGCGGGATTATCTCGGGCATATGCTGTTTTATATAATTATTGTAAAAAGAAGAGTTTTATAGAAGCGTGGTGTATTGAAAATGCAGCCTTAGTGGAAGGACCTGTGGATGTTAACGAATTAGTAGAATTGTATATGCTTGGCTATATTAAACAAAAGAGGTAATCTGATCATACATTGTCTTAGGAATAGAGCAAAATATAAGGAGAGGTTATGAAACTAGAGCAACTGATTGGTGAAGCAACTGAATATGACAAAAAGGCAATGCTAGAGGTAAAAAGACCAAAGAGTTGGTTGAAAAGTGTAAGTGCTTTTGCCAATGGTGTTGGTGGTGTGCTTATTTTCGGCATTGCTGATAATGATTCTGTGGTGGGGATTGATGATGTAAAAAAGCCATGGAAGTTATTAGTGAGCAGATAAAAGTAAAAATGGACCCGGCTCCAGAAGTTTTGTTAAAAGCACATCTTATAGATAGCAAGGAAATCATAACGTTGGAAGTATATCGGGGAGAAGAGACACCTTATTATTATGTGGGCGAAGGGAATTATACGGCCTATGTCAGAATCGGCAATGAGAGTGTAATAGCCACTGCTACAGATCTGAAGAGACTGGTATTGAGAGGAAAAAATAAGACATATGATAGTCTCGTTACAGATTATAGTTTTGATGATTATTCCTTTTCCAAGTTAAAGGCAGCATATTATAAAAAAACGAAGAAAAGCATGGAAATGAAAGATTTTGAATCGTTTGGTATTGTTGACAAGAGCGGTATGTTAACAAATGCTGGTGCGTTGCTTGCTGATGAATCGCCTATTTATTGCTCAAGACTATTTTGTACCAGATGGAATGGTATTGATAAAGCATCAGGGGTCATTGATGCATTGGATGATGAGGAGTATACAGGAAGTCTTATATTACTCTTGGAAGAAGGTATGAGCTTTACACGCAGAAATTCAAAGAAAATGTGGAGAAAAGAGTCTGATAGACGAGTAGAATATCCGGAGTATCCAGAGAGGAGTATTTTTGAAGGACTGGTTAATGGATTAGTGCACCGTGATTATTTAGACATGGGAAGTGAAGTTCATATTGACATTTTTGATGACCGGTTGGAAATATATTCACCAGGCGGGATGTATGATGGGACACTTATTCAGGATAGAGATATTGATAATGTTCCTTCGAAACGTAGAAATCCAGTAGTTGCGGATATCTTTAGTAGGCTTGATTATATGGAACGAAGGGGAAGTGGTTTTAAAAAGATCATGCAGGCATATGAAGTCGAACCCAATTATACTGAAGACAAAAAGCCGGTTTTTTATTCAAATGCAACTGAATTCAGAGTCATATTGAAAAACCTTAATTTCACAGATGAAGTTTTGAGAGAAGAAAATGAAGTTTTGGATGAAGTTTTGGATTCAAGAAGAACAGAAATGGAAATAAAAGTAATAAAAGCAATATTGGTTTCACCAAGAATTAAACAGAAAGAATTAGCTGAGCAGATAGGAATATCTGTAAGCACTATTCAACGAACTATTAAAAATTTGGTAAAAGAGGGCAAAATAGTTCGTGTGGATGGAAAACGGGATGGTTATTGGAAAATTTTGTAAATTTAGGGAAACCAGTGATTTCATAAAATTTTCACAGTTCCTTTATTTCTTTTTATGGAATAATCGAAAGAGCTGTGCTACAATGAAAAACGATATGTCAGGTTTCAAAAGAGGAGAATGGGAAACAATTATGAGAGTGGGATTTGATAATGAGAAATATCTGAAAATGCAGTCAGAGCATATTGAAGAGCGTATTAATAAATTTGGCGATAAGCTTTATCTGGAATTTGGTGGAAAATTATTCGATGATTTCCACGCATCCAGGGTACTTCCGGGCTTTGAGCCGGACAGTAAGCTGCGTATGCTGATGAAGCTGGCAGACCGCGCAGAGATCGTCATTGTCATAAATGCAGCCGATATTGAGAAAAATAAAGTACGTGGTGATCTTGGAATTACCTATGATGTCGATGTACAGCGTCTGATGAAGGAGTTTGAAAGCAGAGGACTGTATGTGGGCAGTGTTGTTCTGACCCATTATACCGGTCAGGCAGCAGCAGATGCCTTTAAAGCAAAGCTTGAGAAGAAGGGTGTGAAGGTTTATCTTCATTATATTATTGAAGGTTATCCTTCCAATATTAATAAGATTGTCAGTGACGAGGGCTTTGGAAAGAATGAATATATTGAAACAACCCGTCCGCTTGTAGTGGTAACAGCACCCGGACCGGGAAGTGGTAAGATGGCAACCTGTCTTTCCCAGTTATACCATGACAATAGGCGTGGCATTAAGTCCGGCTATGCAAAGTACGAGACTTTCCCGATCTGGAACATTCCGTTGAAGCATCCGATTAACCTTGCCTATGAAGCAGCGACAGCAGACTTAAATGACGTGAACATGATTGACCCGTTCCATCTGGAGGCTTATGGTGTGACAACGGTCAACTACAACCGTGACATTGAGATCTTCCCGGTATTAAGCGCTATTTTTGAAGGAATCTACGGAGAGTGTATTTACAAGTCTCCTACCGATATGGGTGTAAACATGGCAGGAAACTGTATCATTGATGATGAAGCCTGCTGTGAAGCCTCCAATATGGAGATTATCCGTCGTTACTATACCGCTCTTAATAACGTGGTAAATGATAAGGGCGGCGAAAACGAAGTATATAAGATTGAACTGCTGATGAAGCAGGCAAAGATTACGACCGATGACCGTAAGGTGACTGTAGCAGCCAACCAGCGTGCAGAAAAGCTTGGTGTTCCCACTGCAGCGATCGAATTGCAGGATGGTACGATTATTACGTCAAAGACTTCCGATCTGCTCGGTGCATCGGCAGCATTATTGCTGAATGCATTAAAGGCATTAGGCGGTGTGGATCACGATACGCATCTGATTTCTCCGGAAGCAATCGAGCCGATTCAGGTGTTAAAAACGAAATATTTAGGTGGAAAGAATCCGCGTCTGCATACCGATGAGGTGCTGATTGCATTAAGCATTTCCGCACTTACCGATGAGAATGCGAAGAAGGCGTTAGAGCAGCTTCCAAGGCTCAAAGGATGTCAGGTGCATACTTCGGTGATGCTTTCCAATGTGGATATTAAGACATTTAAGAAATTAGGGGTGGATTTAACAAGCGAGCCCCGTAAAGAAAGAGGATTTTAAATGAGCGATCAGAATTTGAATCAGTTTGACGGGGGACTGGGCGGAGGAGATAATTCCTCCGGCGATAAGGGAAACGGAGGAGGTCCTTCCAAGAATCCCAAGAAACAGAATATTATTCTGTTTGTGATCGCAGCGTTGATTTCCCTGTTGCTGGTCAGCGCCTTTATGAATTTCATGACCGGATCTTCCGAGCGGGAGATCAGCTATAATGAATTCATTCAGATGCTCGATGAGGATAAGGTGGCATCGGTTACGATTGACTCCGACCGGATTTATATTCAGCCGAAGGTCGAGCAGAGTCAGCAGAATCCGTTGATGAACCTGTATGGAATGAGTTCCAGTGTGACCTTCTATACCGGTAAAATTGAGGACAATGATACCCTGACGAACCGCCTCTTAGAGCACAGTGATGTGGAAGTGAAGGGCAAAGTGGCAGATGGTTCCGGTGCAATTCTGGGCTTCCTGCTTACCTATGTATTTCCGTTCCTGCTGATGTGGGTATTGTTAAGCTTCCTGTTCCGTAAGATGAGCAAGGGCGGCGGTCCCATGGGTGTTGGAAAGAGTAATGCGAAGGTTTATGTGCAGAAGGAAACCGGAATTACCTTTAAGGATGTAGCCGGTGAGGATGAAGCGAAGGAGTCTCTGCAGGAGGTTGTGGATTTCCTGCATAACCCGATGAAATATGCCTCGATCGGTGCAAAGCTCCCTAAGGGAGCACTGCTTGTCGGACCTCCCGGAACCGGTAAAACCTTACTGGCCAAGGCAGTAGCCGGAGAAGCCAAGGTGCCGTTCTTCTCTCTTTCCGGATCGGACTTTATTGAATTGTATGTCGGTGTCGGAGCTTCCCGTGTAAGAGATCTGTTTAAGGAAGCAACCAAGAATGCACCATGTATTATTTTTATCGATGAAATTGATGCCATTGGGCGAAGCCGTGACAGTAAATACGGTGGAGGTAATGAGGAGCGTGAGCAGACGCTGAACCAGTTGCTGTCTGAGATGGATGGTTTCGATACTTCTAAGGGTATTCTGGTACTGGGTGCTACGAACCGTCCGGAGATTCTGGATAAGGCGCTTCTTCGTCCGGGACGTTTTGACCGTAGAATTATCGTAGATAAGCCGGACTTGAAGGGACGTGTGGAGATCCTGAAGGTTCATGCGAAGGATGTACATCTGGATGAGAGTGTGGATCTGGATGCGATTGCACTGGCTACAAGCGGTGCGGTTGGTGCAGATCTTGCCAATATGATTAATGAAGCTGCCATTATGGCGGTGCAGCACGGCAGGGAATATGTTTCCCAGAAGGATCTGTTCGCAGCCGTGGAACAGGTGCTTGTCGGTAAGGAAAAGAAAGACCGTATCATGAGCAAGGAAGAGCGCAAGATCGTTTCTTACCATGAGGTCGGCCACGCGTTGATCAGTGCATTACAGAAGAATTCCGAACCGGTACAGAAAATTACGATTGTTCCCAGAACGATGGGCGCACTTGGCTATGTCATGCATGTGCCGGAGGAAGAGAAGTATCTGCAGACGAAGGAAGAGCTTCATGACCGTCTGGTAAGCCTGCTTGGCGGACGAGCGGCAGAAGAACTGATTTTTGGCAATGTTACAACGGGCGCAGCGAACGATATTGAACAGGCAACGAATATTGCAACCAACATGATTACCCGTTTCGGTATGAGCGACCGGTTCGGCCTGATGGGCCTTGCAACCGTAGAGAGCGAGTATCTGGGCGGTGGCGCAAGACTGACCTGCAGCGACCGTACCGCAGCCGATGTGGATACCGAGGTCATGAATCTGTTGAAGCAGTGCTATGATGAAGCGAAGGAAATGCTTGCCGGAAACCGCGAGCTGATGGATAAGCTGGCAGCGCATCTGATCGAGAAGGAAACCATCAGCGGTAAGGAATTCATGAAGATTTACCGTGAAGAGAAGGGACTTCCTGATCCGGAGGAAAAGAAGGAGCAGGAACAGACCGCGGAAAATTCTACAGAAACCACGGTAGAGGCAAAGACAGAGCCTGCAGCAGAACCGGCAGAGCCGCCGGTGCAGGCACAGGAGGACGCACAGAAAGAACCGCAGAAGGCCGTGGAGCCACAGATAAAAGATACACCGAATTTTGCAGAATCGCAGGAACCAAGGACTGCACAGAATCCGGCAGAGCCACAGGTACAGAATCTGGAGACAGCTCCGAAACAGCCAACATCTGGAGCAGGTAATTCAGAGGGAGCACCCAAGGGAAGATTTTCCAACGTGCCGTCTGACCGGGTGTAGAAGAGAAAATATAATAATAGAAAGAAAGCAGCCGTAAGTCGGAAGACGTGCGGCTGTTTTGTCCAGAACACTTAACGAGAGCAAGCCAAAGGCGCAGCTTGAGCTTAGGTGCGAGCGACAAGCAGAGACAGAGAGAGAATACGATGTTTGACTTTCAGGAAGAATTAAAAAAGCTCCCGCACAGTCCCGGAGTTTATATTATGCATGATGCCCAGGATGAAATCATCTATGTGGGAAAGGCCATTGACCTTCACAACCGTGTCAGGTCTTATTTCCGTAAGATCGTGGGAAGAGGCCCGCAGATTGACAAGATGGTTTCTTTGATTGCACGGTTTGAATATATTGTTACGGATTCCGAGCTTGAGGCACTGGTATTAGAGAACAATCTGATCAAGGAAAACAGTCCGAAGTACAATACCATGCTTAAGGATGATAAGACCTATCCATACATCAAGGTGACACTCGGAGAGGATTATCCGCGGGTATTGTTCAGCCGTCAGATGAAAAAGGACCGTTCCCGGTACTTTGGGCCATATACCAGTGCGGCAGCAGTTAAGGATACGATTGATCTGATTAATAAGCTGTATCAGCTGCGGACCTGTAATAAGGTTCTACCGCGTGATTTCGGGATCGACCGCCCGTGTCTCAATTTTCATATTCACCAGTGCGTAGCACCCTGTCAGGGACTGGTCAGTAAAGAAGAGTATGGTGAACGGGTAAAGAAAGCGTTAAATTTCCTGAATGGAGATTATCAGGAAACATTGAAGGATCTGAATGCCAAGATGCAGCAGGCATCCGAAAATCTGGAATTTGAGGAGGCAGCCCGTTACCGGGATCTGTTTAACAGTGTCAAACAGATTTCAGAGAAGCAGAAGATTACCGATTTTGACGGAGAGGATAAGGATATTATCGCATTAGCGGTTGAGACAACAGATGCGGTTGTCCAGGTATTCTTTGTCCGCGGAGGCAGACTCGTTGGCAGAGAGCATTTCTATATGACACATGTGTCACAGACTCCAAAGGAACAGATCCTGCAGGATTTTGTGAAGCAGTTTTATGCGGGAACTCCGTTTGTGCCGAGAGAAATCATGCTGCAGACGGATATTGAGGACCGGGAAGTGATTGAACAGTGGCTGACAGGAAGACGCGGCTCGAGAGTATATTTACGCGTCCCCAAGATTGGCTCCAAGGAAAAGCTTGTGGAGCTTGCAGCAAGAAATGCGGAACTGATTCTGAGTAAGGACAAGGAGCGGATCCGTAGGGAAGAAGGGCGTACGATCGGCGCAGTAAAGGAGATAGCGTCTCTCCTGTCCCTTTCGAATATATCCCGTATGGAGGCTTACGATATTTCCAACATCAGTGGTTTTGCGAATGTCGGTTCCATGGTGGTGTTCGAAAAGGGAAAGCCCAAACGCAGCGACTATCGTAAGTTTAAGATTAAAACCGTGTCAGGACCCGATGATTATGCATGCATGCGTGAAGTACTGACAAGGCGTTTCCTGCATGGTATGGAGGAGCAGAAGGAGCTGGAGGAACAGAATAAGGATGCAGAGCTTGGCAGCTTTACGAAATTTCCGGATCTGCTGATGATGGATGGAGGTAAGGGCCAGGTGAATATTGCACTGCAGGTACTTGATGAGCTGCATCTGGATATTCCGGTCTGCGGTATGGTGAAGGATGATAACCATAATACGAGGGGACTTTATTATCAGAATGAAGAGATCCCGATTGACCGCCGTAGTGAAGGCTTTAAGCTGATTACGAGAATTCAGGATGAGGCACACCGCTTTGCGATTGAATTTCACCGGTCGCTCCGCTCCAAATCGCAGGTACATTCGGTACTGGATGAGATTCCGGGAGTTGGACCTGCCAGAAGAAAGGCATTGATGCGGCATTTCCGCTCTATAGAAGAAATCCGCGCCGCCGAAATGGAGGATCTGCTTGCCGTGGATGGAATGAACCGGCCCGCTGCCGAAGGAATTTATCAGTTCTTCCGTACGGAAAAAACGTCAGAACAAAATCTCTAATTGTCTAAGAATTATGGATATGATATGATAAAAGCGTTGAACAGGATCACTTTTGGGTAGATGCTGTGATATTCAATACGAAGGGAGTATGGGTATGGCAAGTGTAAAGCTGGAAAAAATTGTTGAGAAGATGAAACTGGAGAATCTGACTCCGGAACTGGATATTTCCAAGATTAAGATTAAACAGCCGGATATTAACCGTCCGGCATTGCAGATGGCGGGTTACTTTGAGCATTTTGAGGATACACGTCTGCAGATTATCGGTTTTGTAGAATATACCTACATGGAGGGCTTACCGCAGGCGCGTCAGAAGGAGATCTTTACCAGACTTCTTTCCTATGACATTCCGGCAATCATTTTCAGCCGTGAGCTTCAGCCGAACCCATTATTTTTACAGATTGCGCTGGAACACAAGATTCCGCTTTTTTCCACGAAAAAGGCAACCTCTTCCTTTATGGCAGAGATTATCCGCTGGCTCAATGTGATGCTGGCACCCTGTATTTCCGTGCACGGCGTTCTGGTCGATGTCTTTGGTGAAGGTGTTCTGATTACCGGTGAAAGCGGAATCGGTAAATCCGAGGCAGCCCTGGAGCTGATTAAAAGAGGTCATCGTCTGGTAACCGATGATGCTGTTGAAATCCGTAAGGTGTCCGATGATACCCTCGTTGGTTCCGCACCGGATATTACGAAGCACTTTATCGAGCTTCGTGGTATCGGTATCATCGATGTGAAGACATTGTTCGGTGTATCAAGCGTTAAGGATACCCAGAACATTGATCTGGTAATCCGTCTGGAGGACTGGGACAAGGAGAAGGAATACGACCGCCTCGGACTGGAAGAAGAATATACCGAATACCTGGGCAATAAGGTGGTGTGCCACAACATCCCGATCCGTCCCGGACGTAATCTGGCAGTCATCTGTGAGTCTGCCGCAATCAACCATCGTCAGAAGAAGATGGGTTACAATGCCGCACAGGAACTGTATCGTCGTGTACAGGAATCCCTCACAAGAAGACGTGACGAGGACGAAGACGAATAAAGAGAGGATATTCTCAACGGATACACATATTTATAAGAAAATAACATAAGAATAAAGAGAGGTATAGAAACAATGAGTCAGTATGTATTTGGTGTTGATATCGGTGGAACGACCGTAAAGCTTGGATATTTTGATGCAGAGGGCAACGTTCTGGATAAGTGGGAAATCCCTACAAGAAAAGAAGACAACGGAAGCAACATTCTTCCGGATATTGCCGCAAGCATTGAGAAGAAGATCAAGGAAGCAGGAATTGACCGTAAGGATGTAGTTGGTGTCGGTGTTGGAGCACCGGGACCGGTTGACAGTGAAGGTGTCATCTATAAGGCTGCAAATCTTGGATGGGGTGTATTCAGTATCAAAGAAACTCTGGAAAATATCTTAAAGCTCCCTGTTATGGCAGGTAATGATGCTAACGTTGCTGCACTTGGTGAAATGTGGAAGGGCGGCGGTCAGGGTTATAAGGATCTTGTCGTTGTGACACTTGGAACCGGTGTCGGTGGTGGTATCATCGTCAATGGAAAGATGCTCACAGGAGCAAACGGAGCCGGTGGTGAAATCGGACATATTCATGTGGAAGATGCCGAGCAGGAGACCTGCGGCTGCGGAAACAAGGGATGTCTGGAACAGTATTCCTCTGCAACCGGTGTTACCCGTCTGGCAAAGCGCAAGCTGGAAAAGACTACACAGGATTCCGTTCTGCGTACAACAACACTTTCTGCAAAGAGCGTATTTGATGCAGTAAAAGCAAAGGATCCGGTTGCAATGGAAATCGCAGAGCAGTTCGGACAGTATCTGGGAGAAGGACTTGCAGCAATTGCCTGTGTAACCAACCCGGAAGCTTTCGTTATTGGCGGCGGCGTATCCAAGGCAGGCCCTGTTCTCATTGATTATATCAAGCCTTATTATCAGAAAGCCGTTTTCCATGCAAGCAGGGATGCAAAGTTCGAGCTTGCAACGCTGGGAAATGATGCCGGTATTTTCGGAGCAGCCAAGCTGGTATTAGATCGTTAGTAACAAATAAGAAAAGTAACATGCAGGAGTGCGGTTTGGAACTTATAAATCAAGCAGTTTATGAATATATCAGTCAATATGTAGATCCACAGGATATTTTGAAAAACGAACCGATGAGCCGTCACACGACATTCCGGGTGGGCGGCGAAGCGGAAGCGTTCTTACGGATCCGCAATAAGGAACAGTTGGAAAAGCTGATCCCGTATTTTAAGATGGTCGAGCTTCCGTATTTTATTCTCGGAAACGGGAGCAATCTTCTGGTCGGGGACAAAGGCTATCACGGTATCATTCTTCATCTTGGAGACGGGATGGATCAGATTCAGGTGGATGGAAACAGATTGACGGTTCAGGCAGGATGTCTCATGTCCCAGATTGCCCGGGAAGCCTATGAACATGCCCTGACCGGTTTTGAATTTGCATCCGGAATCCCCGGATCAATCGGCGGCGGCGTGGTCATGAACGCCGGAGCCTATGATGGGGAACTGAAGCAGGTAATTACGAAGGTGTGGGTCATGAATGAAGAGGGCGAAATCCTTATCCTTGATAATCAGGATATGGAATTCGGGTATCGCACCAGCGTGATTAAGAAGCGTTCCTTTATTGTAGTGCAGGCAGAGATTGAACTGCAGCCGGGCAATAAGGAAGAGATCGCGGCGAAGATGGCAGAGCTGAATCAGCGCCGCAGGGATAAGCAGCCCCTGCAGTATCCAAGTGCCGGAAGCACCTTTAAGCGGCCGGAGGGGTACTTTGCCGGAAAACTCATTATGGATGCGGGTTTACGGGGGTATTCGATTGGAGGAGCCTGTGTTTCCGAAAAGCACTGTGGCTTTATTATTAACAAAGACCATGCTTCCGCAGCAGATGTGGCAGAGGTGATCTGCGAAGTGCAGGAGCGTGTGAAGGAGAAATTCGGTGTCACTCTGGAGACAGAAGTGATCTTTTTGGGAGATTTTTAATATGCGTTTTGTAATTGTTACCGGTATGAGCGGTGGGGGAAAAAGTACAGCACTCCGTATGCTGGAGGATGCGGGATTTTATTGTGTAGACAATCTTCCGGTGCTTCTGATTGAGAAGTTTGTGGAACTGATTGCCATGCCAAATAGCGAGGTTACCAAGGTGGCGCTTGGTCTTGATGTGCGTGCGGATCAGTCCTTTGAGGATGTAGAAAAGATCCTGCACAAGCTCCGTGACAATGGCTATTCTTTTGAAATCCTCTTTATGGAAGCAGGAGATGCCGAGCTTTTAAAACGCTACAAGGAAACAAGACGTGTTCATCCGCTTTCACCGGATGGACGAATTGAGGATGGAATCCGTAAAGAGCGGGAAATTCTTAAGAATATGAAGAGTCAGGCGGATTATGTCATTGACACCTCCCGCCTTTTAACAAGAGAATTAAAGGAGGAACTGGATCGCATTTTCGTGCGGAATGAGCGTTATAACAGTCTCATGGTAACGATTCTTTCCTTTGGATTCAAGCATGGTATCCCGGCAGATGCAGATCTGGTATTTGATGTGCGTTTCCTGCCGAATCCATTCTATATTGAAGAATTGAAATATAAAACCGGAAATGACAAGGAAGTTCAGGATTACGTGATGAGCTTTGAAGAAGCCCATATTTTCATTGACAAGCTGACGGATATGATTAAATTCCTCATTCCCAATTATGTGAAGGAAGGAAAGTATCAGCTCGTGATCGGAATCGGCTGTACCGGAGGCAAACACCGCAGCGTCACGCTGGCGAACCGCCTCTATGAGGAGTTGAAGGATCAGGGCGATTACGGACTCAAAATTGCACATCGTGATGTGGGACAGGGTATTTAGGAGAGAAACATGTCATTTTCGTTACAAGTGAAGGAAGAGCTGGAAAACGTGGTGCCGGGAGCCAGACATTGTCAGCTTGCCGAGCTGGCGGCAATCGTCACGTACGGATGTGTCCTGAAAAAGGACATTTCCGACACACAAATTGAACTAAAGTCTGAAAACGAGATAATAGGGAGAAAGTACTTTACATTACTGAAAAAAACCTTTATGATAGATGCGTGCGCGAACAAAGTACTGCAGGCATTGAAAATGCTGGATGAATCGGGAGAACTTCTTTTTCCATTGGAAGGGGTGAACCGGATGCTGTTGAAGCAGAGCTGTTGCAAGAGAGCTTATTTACGAGGCGCTTTTCTGTGTACAGGTTCCATGAGTGACCCGAAGAAGGGGTATCATCTGGAATTTGTCTGTGAACAGGAGAAGCAGGCACAGCAGATCCGGGAAACGATTGCAGACTTTGAACTGGATGCGAAAATTATTTGCAGAAAGAAGCACTATGTAGTATATATGAAGGAAGGGGCGGCAATCGTCGATCTGTTGAACGTCATGGGCGCGCGCCTGTCCTTAATGTATCTGGAGAACCTTCGTGTAGAAAAGGAGGTTCGTAATTCTGTAAACCGTAAGGTGAATTGTGAAGCAGCCAATATTACGAAAACGGTGAATGCTGCGAGCAGGCAGATCGAGGATATCCTTTATCTGCAGAAGCATTACGGAATGGAAAAACTGCCGGAAAACCTGCGTGAAATGGCGGAAACCCGACTAGAATATCCGGAAAGTTCTTTGCAGGAGCTCGGAAAGTTCCTTAATCCGCCAGTAGGGAAGTCCGGCGTCAATCATAGATTACGCAAACTGAGCGAACTTGCCGATAAGATTAGGGTTTAAAGGAGGAGAATATTATGATGGAGAAATCGATCAAGCTTCAGTTGGATGGACAGCTGGAGGCAAGACCCATTGCGATGCTGGTACAGGTTGCAAGCCAGTATGACAGCACGGTTTATCTCGAAACCGAAGGAAGAAAGGTCAATGCGAAGAGTATTATGGGTATGATGAGCCTTGCATCGAGCTTAGGAACGGAAATCAGGATTATTACAGATGGATCCGACGAGGAACAGGCGATGGCAGGTATGGAGGCTTATTTAAGCAATCCTGAAGGTAAATAATGAAAAAATGAGGGCCATTGTGTTGTCGGGGGGCAATACAGTGGTCCTTTTTAGTGAGAGGGACAAGTAGAGCATAATTAGGCTGAACAGGAGAGATGACGGGACGATGAATGAATGGAACCGGAAGAAAAAGCTTCTATTTATATATAACCCGAGAGCCGGAAAAGAAAAAATCCGGAGCAATCTTTTAGACATTATTGATATCTTTGCAAAGGCAGATTATGAAATTACGGTTTATCCCACACAGGCACAGGGCGATGGAAGAAGAGCAGTCGTGGAACGGAAAAAGGGTTACTTTGACCTGATTGTGTGCTGTGGCGGGGATGGTACGCTCGATGAAGTGGTGAGCGGAATGATGTACAGCAGCGAGAAGCTTCCGATCGGGTATGTCCCGGCAGGAAGTACGAATGATTTTGCATCAAGTCTGGGAATTCCGGGAAGAATGAAAGCAGCAGCCTCTTCCATTGTGAACGGCCGCCGGTTTTCCTGTGATGTGGGTGCTTTTAATAAGAATTATTTTATTTATATTGCAGCGTTTGGTCTGTTTACCGAGGTTTCCTATGCAACGAAACAGGATGTGAAGAATGTCCTTGGCCATATGGCCTATCTGCTGGAAGGCGTGAAGAGTCTTTCCAATATTAAGGCCTATGATCTTAAAGTGGAAAGTGAAGACTTCTCCGTGGAGGGAAGCTTTTTGTACGGAATGGTGACAAACTCGGTGTCCGTTGGCGGGTTTAAAAATATTACCGGTAAGAATGTGAAGCTTGACGATGGCGAATTCGAGGTAACCCTGATTAAAAAACCCAACAGTGCGATCGAACTGAATCACATTATGGCGGCACTGGTCAATCGTGACATCAGTACGGAGAGTATGTACTGCTTTAAGACGAAGGCACTGACGATAACTTCGGAGGAAGGCGTTTCCTGGACACTGGATGGGGAATACGGAGGGATTCATAACAAGGTCGAAATACGGAACGAAATGCAGGCTTTGCAGATTATTGTCCCTGAACAAAGCTGTTAAAAGCAGGAATTTCGTGATTTTGGAAGAAATATTCATTTTTTAGTTCCCATTTTGAGGGGAATCGGTTATAATGAGTGAGGTTGAAGAAGTTATAACAAACCTATAAAGTATACAATAAAGAAAGGATGAACAAAAATGGCATTAGTTACTACTACCGAAATGTTCAAGAAAGCTTATGATGGCGGCTATGCAATCGGTGCTTTCAATGTGAACAACATGGAAATCGTGCAGGGTATTACAGAAGCAGCCGGTGAGCTGAAGAGCCCTGTTATTCTTCAGGTTTCAAAGGGAGCTCGTGCATACGCTAATCATACTTACTTAGTTAAGTTAGTAGAGGCAGCTGTTATCGAGAATCCTGACATTCCGATCGCACTTCACCTTGATCATGGTGACAGTTTCGAATTATGTAAGTCTTGTATCGATGGCGGATTTACTTCCGTTATGATCGATGCATCTTCCAAGTCTTTCGAAGACAATATCGCAATTACCAAGCAGGTTGTTGAATATGCACACGCTCATGGCGTTGTTGTAGAAGCAGAGCTTGGTACACTTGCCGGTATTGAAGATGAAGTTGTTGTAGAGGCTGGTAAGGAAGCATATACTCATCCGGAAGAAGTAGAAGAGTTCGTTGACAGAACAGGTTGTGACTCTCTTGCAATCGCAATCGGTACTTCTCATGGTGCTTACAAGTTCACTGCTGCTCAGTGTACACGTAATGCAGATGGTATCCTGGTTCCCCCTCCACTTCGTTTCGACGTTCTGGAAGAGTGTATTAAGAGATTACCCGGATTCCCGATCGTACTTCATGGTTCTTCTTCCGTTCCTCAGGAATTCGTTAAGATGGTGAACCAGTACGGCGGAAACATGCCTGATGCAGTTGGTATTCCGGAAGAACAGCTTCGTAAGGCTGCTGAACTTGCTGTATGTAAGATCAACATTGACTCCGATATCCGTCTTGCAATGACAGGTAACATTCGTAAGTACTTTGCAGAGCATCCGGATCATTTCGATCCCCGTCAGTACTTAAAGCCGGCTCGTCAGGCTGTTAAGGACATGGTTGCTCATAAGATTAAATATGTACTTGGATCTGAAGGAAAGGCTTGATTGAGCTGATTTTCAGATAGATTCGACAAACGAGAAGCAAAATGAAAGGTGTTGTCCACTGGACAGCACCTTTTATCTTTACTTTATAGAAAATTCCGTTGGAATTACTTATAAATTAAAAGCTCCGCATGGATGCGCAGCTCGCGGAAAAGAAATTAGTTGCTTTGCAACACCACTCGCGCGCGAAGAGTTCGCAAGCGAACTCTTATGTTAAAACTAAAAAATCCCCATAAAAAGGGAGGATGCCAAGCAAAACCAGTTTGCTTGGCATTTATTATGAAAAAGTTATTAATAAATCAATTACTTGATATAAGCGTTTTAAATTTCTTTGTGTGTTTCTCTTGTTCTGTATCTTATGATCTTAGTATATGATTGAGAAATGTCTAAAGAATGATTGGGAAATGAAGTTTTTTGAAATAAATTGTGAATAAATTGTAAACAACGAATAAAAGACATGGAAATCCGGCGTTTTTATAGAATTTGAAAAGGAATCTATGATATGATGAGGCTAAAGAAAGTCAGGCGGCTGCGGGGGAAATATGAAAACAATAGGAATTATGGGGGGAACCTTTGATCCACCCCATTTCGGACATCTATATGCGGCAAAGGCGGCCTATGAGGCGGCAAAGCTCGATCATATCCTGTTTATTCCAAACGGAACACCGGCGTACAAGACATCGGAAGGAAGCGTGACGGATAAGGAGCACCGCTGTAGGATGCTGCAACGATTAATTGAAGGGGAATCCTGGTGTGAATTATCCAGAATGGAATGTGAACGGGAAGGAAACACCTATACGGCAGATACGCTTCTGGAGCTGACCAGGGAACATCCGGATATCCGGTATGAACTGGTTGTCGGAAGTGATTCCTTAAAGGCTATGGCACATTGGTATCATCCGGAGGTCATCTTCCGGCTGGCAGGAATCATTGTGTTATTACGGGATCAGGATACGGCAGAAACACTTGCAGAAACCGTGAAAAGGTATGAGACAGAGTACGGGGCAAGAATCCGTCTGGTTCCCTTTGAAAAACAGGAGATTTCCTCGACACAGATCCGTGAGAGGGTAAAGAACGGGGAGAGACTTACCGGTCTGGTTCCGGAAGGAGTGGAACAGTATATTGCAGAACACAGACTGTACCGTTAGTGGTACAGGTTACACATAAACAAGAGGGAGGATTACGATGAATCCATATTTAACAGCTTATATGGAAAAAGAATTTGATGCAGGAAAGGAAGCGGAGCGGGTCATTGAATGGATCCGGGACTGGTTTGTGAAGAACGGTCCGGATTCTCCGGCCGTGATCGGACTGTCCGGAGGAAAGGATTCGACACTGGTTGCAACGCTTTGCGTGAAGGCACTTGGGAGGGACCGGGTATTCGGAGTATTGATGCCGGATCATGTGCAGTCAGATCTGCAGGTGGCAAAGGATATTGCGGAGTGGTTACAGATTCCGTATGCCATCGTGGATATCGGGGCGGCGACCGATGGACTGAAGAAATGCTTAAAAGAAGCGGCTCATTTTGAAACAGGATGTACTCCGGCAGACCGGGAGTTTGCGCCTGGAGCAGCAATGCTGACGAATATTCCGCCGCGGATCCGGATGACGACACTCTATGCCGTGGCGCAGTCGATGAACGGCAGAGTTTCCAATAACGGAAACCGTTCGGAAAAGCATGTGGGCTATTGCACGATTTACGGAGATATGGCAGGAGATTTCTCAGCGATTTCTGCGTTTACGGTCACAGAGGTCATTGCGATTGGAGAGTATCTTGGTATCCCGGAACGATTCATTCGTAAGGATCCGTCGGATGGACTTACCGGAAAGACGGATGAGGATAACTTTGGCTTTACCTACGAGGAGCTGGACACATATATTCTTACCGGAGTCTGCGGGAAGGATGAAGTGAAGAAAAAGATTGAGGAACGCTATCAGAGAAATCTGTTTAAACAAAGCCCTATGGCAGCCTATCGCAAAAATGACAGAGAGTAACCATTTAAAGGCAGTTATAGCAAGCAATAGAATCATATAAGAAGAGGGTCCCGGAAGGGAAGAGGGTAAACAATGAATACACAATATCATGAACGGAACATTTCCATGGTAATGGATATGTATGAACTCACGATGTCCAATGGCTATCTCAATCAGGGCTGGCACGATACGTGGGTGGCATTTGACGTGTTTTACCGGAATAATCCGGACAATGGAGGATTTGCTATTTTTGCAGGTCTGCAGCAGGTGGTGGAATATATTGAGAATCTGCATTTCAGCGAAGAGGATGTGGAGTATCTCCGGTCGAAGCAGCTTTTTACGGAGGAGTTCCTGGATTATCTGCTGCATTTCCGGTTTCGTGGCGACGTCTACGCCATGAAAGAGGGTACGGTAATGTATCCGAATGAACCGATTATGACGGTGGTGGCGCCTCTCATTGATGCGCAGTTGATTGAGACAACCATTTTGCTGGAGATTAACCACCAGTCACTGATCGCCACAAAGACCAACCGCATTGTGCAGGCGGCGAACGGAAAGCCGGTGTCGGATTTCGGGGCGAGACGTGCACACAATGTGGATGCTGCAGTATATGGTGCTCGTGCCGCTTATATCGGAGGGGCAGCAGGAACAGCAACGGTGCTTGCCGGAAAGATGTTCCATATTCCGATCTCGGGAACGATGGCGCATAGCTGGGTGATGACCTTTGACAGTGAATATGATGCATTTAAGGCCTATGCAGAAAGCTACCCGGATGGAACAGTATTATTGGTTGACACCTATGATGTGTTAAAGAGTGGTGTTCCGAATGCAATCCGGACGGCCAGAGAGGTTTTAGAGCCAATGGGTAAAAGGCTGATCGGAATCCGGCTCGATTCCGGGGATCTTGCCTATCTGTCCAAGGAGGCAAGGAAGATGCTGGATGAAGCAGGGCTTTCGGATTGTATCATCGTGGCATCCAACAGTCTTGATGAGTATACGATTTCTTCACTGAACCGTCAGGGTGCAAAGATCGACAGCTATGGCGTGGGAGAACGGCTGATTACGTCTTCCTCAACACCGGTATTCGGTGCGGTGTATAAGCTTGTTGCAGTGCAGAAGGATGGAAAATTCATACCAAAGATCAAAATTTCGGAAACAGCCGAGAAGATTACGAATCCTGGAATCAAGGAGGTTTATCGGGTATACGATGAGAACGGAAAAGCCGTCGCAGATTATCTTGCAGTTAAGGGAGAGCAGATCAATGACGCCGACCCGGTGCGCTATGTGGATCCGGTGAGCTACTGGAAGAACCGCAGCTTCGTGGAATGTCGTTTTAAGAAGCTTCAGGTGCCTGTTTTTGAAAAGGGAGAATTGATCTATGACCTTCCGGATATTGAGGAGATCCGCCAGTATGTGAAGGACCAGCTTAAGAATGAAATCTGGGAGGAAGAGCAGCGTTTTGAAAATGCGCATACACATTATCTGGACATGAGTCCTGCAATGTTTGAATTAAAGATGAGCCTGCTTCATGAAGAAAATTAAGGAAAAATTTACCCCGGATGTTTCTGATCAGGCATCCGGGGTTCGATTTTTTTCAAAATTTTCTTTTGAAATAGGTTAAGATCCGTACGATTAGTACTTCTCCGGTTCGGGATAGTCCACACCGAAGGTCTCAACGGTAACGGTCTTCATACGCTGATCCTCTAACGGACGATCATTGTAATCGGTAGCGGTTTCCGCAATCTTATTTACCACGTCCATACCCTCGATAATCTTACCGAAAGCAGCATAAGAACCATCTAAGTGCGGACTGTTCTTGTGCATAATGAAGAACTGGGAGCCTGCGGAGTTGGGCATCATGCTTCTTGCCATGGAAAGCACACCTTCCGTATGCTTTAAGTCATTCTTGAAGCCGTTCTGTGAAAACTCACCCTTGATGCTGTATCCGGGACCGCCACAGCCGGTACCTTCCGGATCGCCGCCCTGAATCATAAAACCGCGGATGACACGATGGAAAATCAGGCCATCGTAGAAGTTTTTCTGAATCAGACTGATAAAATTGTTGACGGAAGTGGGTGCAATTTCGGGATAAAGTTCTGCCTTCATCACATCGCCGTTTTCCATAGTAAATGTAACAACAGGATTCTGTGCCATAATTGTATTCCTTTCTTATCATTAAAAATAGATTTAAGAGATCTGTCGTTCAGATCTTAAACAGCTATTAGTTTAGCATGATTTGGGGAGGCTGACAATATATCTTGCATGTGGAATGCCCTCAAGGAACTCCTCACCTGCGTAAGTAAAGCCAAGCTTTTGCAGAAGATGAAGGGAGGCCGTATTTTCCGGGTGGCAGAAAGCCTGTACCTGTGGAAATTCCAGATCTTCCCACGCATAACGGAGGATGGCTTCACAGATTTCGTAAGTATAGCCCTGATGCTGAAAAGCGACATCCGTTACAAAACCAAGCTCAGGAAGCTCATAGCCCTCCCGGACACTTAAGCCGGCACGCCCGATGACGGTTCCGGTAACCGTGTGAATGACACTCCATAGACCGAACCCGTAAAAGCCGTAAATCTTCTGAATGTAATCCCTCATATAAGAACGTTCCTCGTTCCTGTCCGGAAAAAGATTCTCCATATATTTCGTGATCGAGGGATCCTGATAGATCCGGTAGAAATCCTCTACGTCCAAAACCGTGCTTTCCCGCAAGGTAAGCCGAGGGGTTGTAAGAATCTGCCAGGGAAGTCCGGCAAGCCGTTCGTAGGCTTTTTCATAAGAATCATAGGTCATGGAAAACAGATCCTCCACGGCATAGGGAGTTCCGGAGAAGTCTTCGGAATGATTCGTTTCGTGATAAAGAGCAATCGCATAATAACCCTGCGCCAAAAGCCGGTGCAGCATAACAGAAGAATCCGTAACCGCAAGGAGATGTCCCCTGTCAGAGACCTTTGGGTCTGAGCACGCATCGGAGGATGGTGTACACTCACTTTCGGAGATTGTGTCAAGGGAAATCTGAAGGACAGCTCCTTCCGGTAATCCGTTCATGGCAGCAGCACGTACCTCATCGAGTCCTGGTTTTAGGAAATCGTAATATTCACTTGTCAGGAAAAAGCGGATCTGCTGCAGCATCGTTCCGTAGGGGCTCCTTTGCGTATGATTGGATTTCGGTATTACATGTCTGTGCTTATCAGATTTAGTATAATGCATCCGGTAAAAAATGCAAAGTTTCTGTTTGGTTATCTTGAACAATGATTTCTGCATGGCTGAACGGTTGTGGCAAATTTCCGCGGAAGAATTGACATCATCGGGCATTTTCGATAATATTAAGTTAACTATGCAGAGTTATGCAGGCTTGCCTTGTGGGAATGTTTGCAGCTTTCGATCTGCATAGTTGCGTAATGTGTATAAAGAATACACAGGAAAGGAACGTTATGGGTAATAAAGGAAAGTATTATATTACGACTGCGATTGCGTATACCTCAGGCAAACCGCATATAGGAAACAGTTATGAAATTGTCCTGGCAGACAGTATTGCCAGATTTAAGAGAAAAGATGGCTATGATGTGTTCTTCCAGACCGGAACCGATGAGCATGGGCAGAAGATTGAGATCAAGGCACAGGAAGCCGGAATTACACCGAAGGAATTTGTAGACCAGACAGCCGGAACAATCCGCAAATTGTGGGATTTGATGGATACTTCTTATGATAAATTTATCCGTACTACGGACGAGCCCCATGAGAAGCAGGTACAGAAGATTTTCAAGAGACTGTATGATCAGGGCGATATTTATAAAGGATCCTATGAAGGAATGTACTGTACACCGTGTGAATCCTTCTGGACCGAATCCCAGTTAAAGGACGGCAAGTGTCCGGACTGTGGAAGAGAAGTAAAGCCCGCGAAGGAAGAGGCCTACTTCTTTAAGATGAGCAAATATGCCGATCGTCTGATTGAGCATATCAATACCCATCCGGAATTTATCCAGCCGGTATCCCGTAAAAATGAAATGATGAACAATTTCTTATTACCGGGACTGCAGGATCTGTGTGTATCGAGAACCTCCTTCAAGTGGGGAATTCCGGTAGACTTTGATGACAAGCATGTCATTTATGTATGGCTGGATGCACTCACGAACTATATCACCGGTATTGGCTATGACTGCGAGGGCAACAGCTCCGAGCAGTATAAGAAGCTCTGGCCTGCAGACCTTCATCTGATCGGCAAGGATATTATCCGTTTCCATACTATTTACTGGCCGATCTTCCTGATGGCACTGGGTGAGCCGCTGCCGAAGCAGGTATTTGGTCATCCGTGGTTATTGATGAACAACGATAAGATGAGTAAGTCCAAGGGAAATGTGATTTATGCCGATGACCTGGTAGACTTCTTTGGCGTCGATGCCGTCCGTTACTATGTACTGCATGAGATGCCGTTTGATAACGATGGTAACATTACATGGGAGCTTGTAACGGAGCGTACCAATGCCGAGCTTGCCAATACCCTTGGCAATCTGGTAAACCGTACGATTTCCATGAGCAATAAATATTTTGGCGGCGTGGTAGCAGATAAGCAGGTTACCGGTGAGATGGATGAAGACCTTAAGGCAGTCGTAACAGGTACCTATAAGAGAGTATCTGCGAAGATGGACGAGCTGCGTGTGGCAGATGCGATTACCGAGATTTTTGCACTGTTCAAACGCTGCAACAAATATATTGATGAAACAGAGCCGTGGGTACTTGCCAAGGATGAGGCCAATCTGGACCGTCTCTCCACCGTTCTGTACAATCTGGTAGAAAGTATTGCCATCGGCGCTTCTTTACTTGAGCCGTTCATGCCTTCTACCGCAAAGAAGATTGCACAGCAGCTCAATACTTCCGTCAGAAGCTTTGAAGACTGTGAGAAGTTCGGTCTTTATGAAAGTGGAAATAAAGTAACTGCGGAACCGGAAATCCTTTTTGCGAGACTGAAGGTCGAAGAAGTGATGGAAAAGGTCAATGCCATGTATGCAGAACGCAAGGAACAGGCCGCCGGAGAAAACAGTGAAGCAGCAGAAGAAAACGTTATTGATATCGAACCGAAGGAAGAAATTTCCTTTGATGATTTTGCCAAAATGCAGTTCCAGGTAGGCGAGATTATCAAGTGTGAGGAAGTTCCGAAGTCCAAAAAGCTTTTATGCTCACAGGTACGGATCGGCAGCCAGGTAAAGCAGATCGTTTCCGGCATCAAGCAGCACTACAGTGCAGAAGAGATGGTTGGTAAGAAGGTGATGGTTCTGGTGAATCTGAAGCCTGCGAAGCTTGCAGGAGTCCTTTCCGAAGGAATGCTGCTTTGTGCAGAGGATGCAGAGGGTAATCTGGCACTTCTGACACCGGAGAAGGATATGCCGGCAGGAGCAGAAATCAGCTAAAACATCAGGTTGCGGGGGCGCTTATGGTTAAAAAAGAAGAGTTTTTATTTGATTCAAGGGATGGAAAATCCAAGATCCACGCAGTGCGCTGGGTCCCGGAGGGCAAAATCTGTTGCATCTTACAGATTGTCCACGGAATGGCGGAATTCGTGGAGCGTTATGAGCCGATGGCCATGTATCTGGGGGAGAAGGGGATCATGGTTACCGGAGAGGATCATCTCGGGCATGGTAAAAGTGTCGGTGAAAACGGGAAATACGGGTTTTTCTGTGAACAGGATCCGGCAACGGTTGTTGTACGGGATGTACATCGTCTGAAAAAGATGAATCAGGAAGAGTATCCGGGAATCCCGTATGTGATCTTAGGACACAGCATGGGTTCCTTTATCACCAGAAATTATCTGTTCCGTTACGGCACGGGAATTCAGGGAGCGATTATCTGTGGAACCGGTTCACAGCCGAAAGCTTTGGTGAAGCTCTGCCTGATGATCGAACGTGTACAGCGTCTTTTCCTCGGAGCCGATCATGTGGCGAAGGGAATCGATAAGCTGGCATTTGGTAATTATAATAAGAAAATCGTGGAAGCAGCAACAGCCTTTGACTGGCTTTGTACGGATGAAAAGGAAGTTAAGAAGTATCTGGATGAACCGATGTGCGGTTTCACCTTTACGTTAAATGGCTTCCGGACTCTGTTTACCCTGCTGGACCGCCTGAACAAGGAAGAAAACCTGAAGGAGATGCCGAAGGATCTGCCGGTTCTGTTTATTGCAGGAACGGATGACCCGGTCGGAAATTACGGTGAGGGTGTACGCAAGGCACAGGAGGACTTTAAGAAGGTCGGAATGAAGCGGACTTCCTTGAAGCTGTATGAAGGCTGCCGGCACGAAATCTTGAATGAGCCCATAAAACAGCAGATTTTTGATGATATCTATGCATGGGTTATGGAGCGCGTAGAGGAGTATTAGTGAAAAAGTTTTTCTTATGTTTATTATTTGTCCTGATGCTGGGAACAGCGGGCTATATGGTCGTGCTCGGACAGCGTTATACGGCACAGAAGGAAAGCTCTTCCGTGGATTATTCTGCAGCCGTAGGAGAAATGACGGGCCAGTTCGGGCAGCTTGTGAAGAACGTGGATGCGGATACTGCGAATCAGGTACTTGATTTCGTCAAGGACAAGATTGACAGTGGAGCACTCGATTCACAGGAGGGCCTTAAGGATGCGCTGCAGGAAGGCAAAGAGCAGTTTGGCGTGGAAATCAGTGAAGCGGATGCACAGAAAATTGTGGATACGGTGGATCAGCTCGAGCAATTCGGCTTTTCACCGGATACCGTGATTGATGAGGCAAAGAGCCTTTATGAAAAATACGGGGAAGACTGTGTGGATCATGTGAATGAAGCCGTGACGAATGCCGTGAAGGATGCTGCTTCCAATGCGGTAGACAGCTTTGCGGATTATCTGAAAGAGTCTGTGACGGATACCTTACAGGGAATTTTTAAATAAGAGTAGAAAATTGCTCTAAACGAGAAAATAATAGGACTAAAGGACTAGACGTATGGTTGAAAAAGGACTATAATATAATGAGGGAAAAGGACACATCTTATGAGGTCCGGTTCATCGGACAGAACGAATGGGATGACGCTATGGCGCTGGCCTGGAAAACGTTTTTAAAGTTTGAGGCTGCGGATTATTCAGAAGAGGGAATAGCGAATTTTAAGGACTTTATCACCGATACGAATCTGAAGAGAATGTTCGACAGAGGAATGTATCAGGTGATGGGAGCTTATGACGGAGAGCATATGGTCGGCATGATTGCCCTCCGGAATGAGAGTCATATTTCGCTGTTATTTGTAGATAAAGAGTATCATTATCGGGGAATCGGACGGAGCCTCATCATGGCAATGGACGATTATGTAAAACAGGAGCTTGGTAAGACGGCCGTGTCGGTGAATTCATCACCGTATGCTGTCGGGTTTTACCACAAAATCGGGTTTCGCGATGTCGGGCTGCAGACACACAGCAGCGGCATCATCTATACCCCAATGAGACTAAACTTATAAAGGAAGAGAAAATGGGACGTTTTTTTAATTTAGACAGTCCGGTCATGGTTGCGTTAACCAAAATGGCCGATCTGATTATTGTGAACCTCTTGGCATTTTTCTGCTGTCTGCCGATTATTACGGTAGGGGCATCCATGACAGCACTGCATTATGTGGTACTTAAGATTGTACGTGATGAAGAATGCTATATTGTCAAAAGCTTTTTTAAATCTTTTAAAGAGAATTTCAAGCAGGCAACCGGAATCTGGCTGATTGAAGTGGTACTGATCATTATTTTTGCAGCGGACTTCTGGGTGATCCGGAATGCAGAAAACAGCCTTCCGTCCTGGATGAGCCTTCTGTTAATCGGTGTTGCCATTCTGGCGGTGCTTGCACTGACGCTGGCTTTTCCGTTGCTTGCAAAATTTGATAACAGCGTGAAGATGACACTTAAGAATTCTGCACTCATGGGTATTATGATTCTTCCCAAGACTGTTTTAATGGTAGCGTGTTGGGCACTGCCACTGATTATTATTTTCTGGGTGCCGCAGATCATGCCGGTTACTTTCTGTTTCGGAATGTCAGGTCCGGCGTTATTGAATGCGTTTTTGTATAATAAGACCTTCAAGAAGTTTGAGCCGGAACAGGAAGTGAAGGATGCCGATGACTGGACCGTGCTGGTGGAGGAAGGTACAGAGGGTTCAGAAGCGGCAGAGAAAACAGGGCCTCAGGAAAAGGATGAAACAGCAGAAGAGGGTTCTGCTGGGGAAATAGAAGAAACAAAGGAAATGTCGGAAGAATAGGGATAGTAGGAACTGGGAAGGCATAAGAATAGCTATCCGGTGTGTATGGGGGAATATCATGAAGAATGAATGGAAAAAGATTTTATTCCAATGGATCTGCCCATTAATTGTTTTATTTTCCGTACTGGCTGTGCTGTTTGCAAATTTTTCCAAATCTTTAAATGCGGGAATTGCCAGCAATTTTGAACGGAGTATGCAGAATGAGGTAGAGCTTTACGCAGCAAAGCTTGGGCAGGAATTTGAAAAAATCCATACGGTGGGGAAAATGATCTGCTCGATCACATCATCCGGTACCGGACAGCCCGGAGAGGTAAAGGAGTTGCTGAATCTTGCAGTCGAACAGACCGGAGTTTACGAAGCACTGGTGTGCCGGCCCGATGGCAGTGCCATCCTTCATGACGGCAAAACCTTACTGCTTAAGGATGCTGACTACTATGAGTGGGTAAGCGAGGCAACACAGTTCTCCTACCGCTATGTAAGCAATGACGGGATTACCGGAACAGATGCGGTTTTAATGGTTGCTTCTGTGGAGGGGCAGGAACAGAAGATTGTGATGTATTATCCGATTCAGAAGATCCGCAGTATGATCGTTATGAAGGATACATTTAACAGCGCGACATTTGCAGCGCTCCTGGATGAAAACGGACACGTGATTGTTACTACGGATGAAACTTCTCCATTCTTTAAAACGAGAGATTTCTGGGGAAATGTGGATAAGACGGATCTGACAAAGGCAACGATTGCCAGACAGAAAGCAGGCGATGGTCAGACAGGATGCCTTGCAGTTGCCGTAGATGGAGAACAAAGAACGGTTGTTTATGCACCGGCAGGCAAATGGACATTGGTTGCATGTGTGCATCAGAGCTATGTGAACTATATGGAACAGCGTCAGGCGAAGAAGCTGATGATGAAACTGGGCTGGATTATTATTACCATCACCCTCGGAGTTCTACTGATTGTAATAATTAACTTTATGGCCCGTATTACTGCAGCAAAGAGCAATAAGCAGCTTAAGGAAAAGGCAGACAGCGATCTGTTGACCGGCCTTGGCAATAAGCTTGCAACTGAACGCCGGATTAAGGAATACATGGCAAATTACCCAAATTCACTGGCAGTCATGTTTGTGCTGGATATTGATAACTTCAAGAAGATCAATGATACGATGGGGCATGCTTTCGGTGATGAGGTACTGCGGGAGCTTGGAAAACAGATCGGTGTGAACTTCCGGGTAACCGATATTATCGGACGGACCGGTGGTGATGAATTTACGATCTTTTTGAAGAACCTCAAAGATGACAGTAATACGATTCGGGAGGCGCAGAAGCTGGAATACTTTTTCAAGCATTTCCAGGTTGGCGATTATGTGAAGTATTCTGCGACAGCCAGTATCGGTGCAGCTGTATTCCCGGCGAATGGCGCTGACTTTGAAACTCTGTATAAGGCAGCCGATGCCGCACTCTACAAGGCAAAGAAACGGGGCAAAAACCAGCTCGCATTCTTTGATGACCGTGACCGGAAATAGTACATGTACAATCTGCCTATGAAAAAAGTACTTTTTTAGTCAACTTGCTGTGGCGACCGGAAAACCCACTGGATTTTCAACACTTTTTACAATGGACAGAAAAATATTTGTGGAATAGTGGCATAGTCAAAAAGTACAATCTCATGTATACTAAACATAGATTTTAAAGACGTAATCAATTTTTAAGGAGGCAAATAAAAATGTCAAGTTTATCATTAAAGAATATTTGTAAGATTTATCCTAACGGATTCGAAGCTGTTAAGGATTTTAACCTTGAAATCAAGGATCAGGAGTTCATCATCTTCGTTGGACCTTCAGGATGTGGTAAGTCTACTACACTTCGTATGATCGCAGGTCTGGAAGATATTTCTTCCGGTGAATTAAAGATCGGTGACAGAGTGGTTAACGATGTAGAACCTAAGGACAGAGATATCGCGATGGTATTCCAGAACTACGCTCTGTATCCTCATATGTCTGTATATGACAATATGGCTTTCGGTCTTAAGTTAAGAAAAGTACCGAAGGATGAAATTGATAAGATGGTTAAGGAAGCGGCTAAGATCCTTGACTTAACAGCTCTTCTTGATCGTAAGCCGAAGGCTCTTTCCGGTGGTCAGAGACAGCGTGTTGCTATGGGACGTGCAATCGTTCGTAATCCTAAGGTATTCCTTATGGACGAACCTCTTTCCAACCTGGATGCTAAGTTACGTGTACAGATGCGTATTGAGATCGCTAAATTACATCAGAGATTAGGTACAACCATCATCTATGTAACACATGACCAGACAGAAGCTATGACACTTGGTGACAGAATCGTAGTTATGAAGGATGGTGTTATCCAGCAGGTTGATACCCCTCAGAACTTATATGAGAAGCCGACCAACTTATTCGTAGCAGGATTCATGGGATCACCTCAGATGAACTTCTTAGATGCTACTGTAGAAGTAAGCGGTGATACTGCAAGCCTTAAGGTTGCAGGAAGCAGCATTCCGCTTCCTCCGGCTAAGTCCAAGAAGCTGATTGAAGGCGGCTACGAAGGAAAGACCGTTACATTTGGTATTCGTCCTGAAGATGTATATGATTCCGAAATGTTCATCGAAACATCCAAGTGTGTATTCGAATCCGCAATTAAGGTATATGAATTACTTGGTGCTGAAGTTTACTTATACTTTGATCTGGCTGAGTTCCCGATCACAGCAAGAGTTGATTCCCGTACAACAGCTAGACCTGGCGATACCGTTAAGTTCGCTTTCGATGTTGAGAAGATTCATGTATTCGATAAGGAAACAGAGCAGGTTATTACAAACTAGTATGATGTATATGAGAGGGATGCCTTATGGCATCCCTTTTGCGTAGAGCACTTAGCGAAAGCGAGCCAGAGGAAAATGTAAAGGAGTAAAGAGATGATATCTACTCAGGTTTTGGCAAATTGTATTGAAGAACTTCATAATATTACCAAAGTAGATCTTTGTATTTATGATGCAGACGGGATCGAGGTAGTTTCTACCTTTGATAATGAAGAAGTTACGGGAGACATGATCCGGAATTTCATTGCTTCTCCTGCGGACAGTCAGGTCATCGGAATTCATCATCTTTTGAAAGTATCGGAAGAGGGGGAATTACTTTATGCGCTGGTCGCACGTGGAAACGGCGATGAAAGCTATATGGTGGGAAAGATTGCGGTCAGCCAGCTACAGCAGCTGCAGAGTGCCTATAAAGAGCGCTTTGACCGGAATAATTTCTTCCAGAATCTGTTAATGGATAATTTACTGCTTGTTGATGTATACAACCGGGCGAAGAAGCTTCATGTAGAGGTTGCTGTACCGCGTGTTGTACTTCTGGTAGAAGCAGATAAGGAAAAGGACGGCACAATTGCAGAATTGTTACGCAGTATGTTTTCTTCCCAATCGGGGGATTTCGTTACCGCGGTAGATGAGAATAGCGTTATACTGATTAAGAGCCTGGAGCCGGGAGAAGGCTATGAGGAGATTCATCAGGTGGCGCAGAGCATTGTGGATACAATCAGTGCTGAGGCCATGACGAATGTCCGTGTGGCATATGGAACCATGGTACAGGAATTAAAGGATGTTTCCAAGTCTTATAAGGAAGCGATGATGGCAATTGATGTCGGCAAGATCTTTTATGCGGAGAAACGTGTGAATTCCTATGCGACACTTGGGATTGGAAGACTGATTTATCAGCTTCCGACAAATCTTTGCAAGATTTTTATGGAAGAGATTTTCGGAGACACGGATCCGGGCAGTCTGGATGAGGAAATTATTTCTACGGCATATAAGTTCTTTGAGAACAATCTGAATGTATCAGAGACCTCCAGACAGTTATTCATTCATCGTAATACACTGGTATACCGTGTTGAAAAGCTGCAAAAGGCAACCGGGCTGGATGTTCGCACCTTTGATGATGCACTTACCTTTAAGATTGCCATGATGGTTTATGATTACATGTGTTATCTTGAAGCACAGAATGAGATTTAAGGTTTATATTTAAAAAAGAACAGGGAAAGATTTCTCCATACAATGAATATAGTAGTACAGACTATAATCATTGTATGGAGATTTTTTATGTTGGTAAGAAAAAACTATTATCTTTATGAAGAAAATGATGAAAAACAGCAGGGAAAACGAAAATTGCTGGGAAGCGTCAGGCTTACACGGAACGGGGAACAGTGGACTATGGAAATCCAGTGGAAGAACGAAAGGGAAGCGGAGGCGTTAGTTACGAAAGCTGGGGAAGGAGAATTACAACTGCAGATCCGGGAGAAGGAAATCATTCTTGGACAGGAGCGGCAAAAGAGAGAATTTAGCCAAGAGAAGCAGGAGAATGATGAGAGGATCAACAAAGCACAGCAACATATAGAAGTATCGGAAGAATATAATCCGGAAGTGGATGGAGCGCAGAATAAAACAGAATATAGAGAAGAAATACATGGGGAGGAGAAAGAAATATCGGAAAATACAGGGGAAGGTAGAGAGAAAGAATTGAGTGAAAATGCAGCAGATGCGAATGAAGATGAAATAGAAGAACAGGAGTTGCCGGTTACTGCTACAGAGAGTGAAATGGAGGAGGATAGACAGGAAAAGGAGGAGCAGCAAAGGAAACTACATAGTCAGACAGCCGGAGAAGACAGCGGTCATGAGGTTGATCAGGAATGGGAGCTGGTGCGCAGATCCTGTCACAGGATAGAGTCCTGCAGGGAGCTGGGAGAGGTCTATCGCGTTAATAAGGGAGAGTTTGCAGTACTTCCAGAATCCATTAAGAATATCCTGCAAAACAGTTTTTTGGTGCATGGACTGATGAATTACGGGTATTTACTCCTGTTCCGGGCGGATGAAAAGCTGAAGCAGTTTGGAGTAGGAGTACCCGGTGTGTATTATGAGAAGGAAAAGCTTGTTGCGGAGATGTTTGGTTTCCCAAAATTCTGGTGTGATGGAAAATCAAATAATGGAAAATTTGGTTATTACTTGCGAATCGTGTCATAGAATTGTATAATAAAAATAGTAAGAAAGAACCATCTTACAGTAGAGGGATTGCTATGAAAATTGCGGTTATTATGGGTGGAATCCGTTTTGACAGTCAGAAACGGATTCTTAATGGAATTATTGAGAAGGCGAAAGAGGATCAGACCGACATCTATGTTTTTAGCTGTGATGCATGGTCTTATTCCACAACGCAGTTTATTACCGGAGAGATGGAAATTTATAAACTCCCCGATTTCAAGAGCTATGATGGTGTTATCATCCATGGCGATACATTATATAATCCGGAGACAATTGCGAATATTGTTCAGAATGTAAATAAAGCCGGAGTACCTTGTGTGAATCTGACCCTGGAGGTTGAAGGCATGGTGAATCTTGGGATGGAGAATGCCAATGGTATTACGTTGCTGATTGATCATCTTGTTGAAAAGCATGGAGCGAAAACAATTAACTTTATCTCCGGTCCTCGGGGAAATTCTGACGGAGAAGGTCGTCTGAAGGCCTATAAGAAGGCTTTGAAGGAGCACGGAATTGAAGTTGAGGAGCATCGCATTTACTTTGGTGATTACCATCCGAAGAGCGGTATGGAGGCTGTCGAGTTTTTTGAGGATTGCGGATTGTATATGCCCGATGCCATAATGGCAGCCAATGATGAGATGGCACTGGGGGCATTATATGAGCTTGAAAAGAGAGGCTACCGTATTCCGGAAGATATTATGATTACAGGATATGATAATATTTATGAGGCACAGAATCATGCACCACGTATTACGAGTGTACAGCGCCCGGAGGAGGAGCTTGGGCGTAAAGCATACACTTATCTGATGGACGAGATTGCCGGCAAGCCGAAGATTGGAAATGAGCAGCTGCTTTCCTGGCCGGTGTTTGCGGAGAGCTGTGGATGTAAGTGCGATACGAAGGAAGACTTTGCAGAGGTTCGCAGGAAGCTTGCGCAGGATCGTGTTGAGACCACAACCTTTACCGAGATTATCAAGGCATCCTCCGCAGACTTTGTCGGTGTGGAAACACAGAAGGATCTGTTTGAGAAGATTCGTAAATATGTTGCTATGTTAGATCCGGAGGAGTTTTATCTTTGTCTTGGATATAATACCAATTCGATCAATACGGATATTATGTCTCAGTTGAATACAGAGGCCGGAAATATGGATTTACTGACCTATCCGAAGGATGCGACGGTTCCGATTGCTTACCGGAATGGACATTTTGAGACATACGGACGTTTTCATGTGAATGAGTTGCTTCCGGAGAAATATAAGGAGCATGACGGCGGTATGCTTTATACCATCGTGCCGGTACATTATCAGGAAAGAACCTACGGATACTGTGTATTAGGAAAGAGCCGTCTGTTGATTGACAGCTCCTGGTTCCATTTATTTATTATGAATATCGACAATGCTTTGGAGAGTGTACGGAAGCAGGAGGTCATGAATGCGATGGTTGAAAGACTGAATCGTATGTGGGTCTATGATACACTGACGGGTATTTTTAACCGTGCGGGATTCTTTAAATTCTCTTCTGCAATTGTGAAAGAGGCACAGGAACGTGGTAAGTCCCTATTTGTACTGTTTCTTGATCTGGATGGATTAAAGAAGGTCAATGACCAGTATGGCCATGACGAGGGCGATGCTTATATTAAGGCTATGGCGAATGTGCTGAATCAGGTGCGTAAGCATGGCGAACTTCTGATGCGGTACGGCGGAGATGAATTTGTTATTTTGTCCAAGGGATACACGGATGCGGACGCGAAGAATTATATTTCACAGATTCAGACCGGAATTGAGAATTATAATGCAACCTCGAATCATGAGTATACACTGGAAGCAAGTATGGGATACACCATTGTGGAGCCAACACCGGATCTGGATATTGAAGAGATTATTGAAGTAGCCGATCAGGAAATGTACAAAATGAAAAATGCCAAGAAAGCGGCACGAAGAGGTTAAAATAAGTACCATGGAAATAAAAGAAACCGTGGTCTTTGTCCATAAGGAACTGCTATGCGTTACCAAAGCAGTTAACTGAGATCAGGCACCCTTACGGCACATGGAAGGTTCTGCTTAGTGCTGCTTTGTTCCCAACCTGACACGGTTCGCAGTTTCCATTGCGTAAGACCCAATCGTTAACGCCACTTACTCTGGGCAGCCATAGCAGCTCCTTACAAACAAAAGCTGCACGGTTCAGACCTATTTAGTATAGGTGTTTTTTGATTCTTTGTCAATGGGAGTTATACAATGTTAATCAGTGGCTTAAATAAAACGACATTATTGGATTATCCTGGAAGAGTTGCAGCAACGGTATTTACCGGAGGCTGCAATTTTCGTTGTCCGTTCTGTCATAACGGAGGACTGGTATTAAGCCCTCTGACGCAGGAGCATTATACGGAAGAGGATATTCTGGATTTCCTTAAAAAACGCAAAAATATTCTGTCCGGCGTCTGCATCACCGGTGGAGAACCGACCATTCAGCAGGATCTTCCGGATTTTATTCAGCAAATTAAGGAATTGGGACTGGCTGTAAAGCTTGACACGAACGGATCACACCCGCATATGCTGGAGGAGCTGATCGGGAAGAAACAGATTGACTATGTGGCAATGGATATCAAGAATACGCCGGGGAAATATCAGGCAACAACAGGATTGATGGGAGAGAGAACAATAGCAGAAACATCCGGAAATACGTTCCCGGTGAAGGCGGTGCAGCAGTCTGTGGAATTGTTGAAAAATGCGAACATTCCTTATGAATTCCGGACAACCGTTGTGAAGGAGTTTCATACCTTAGAGGATCTTCAGGAGATCTGCGCATGGATTGCCGGAAGTCCTGCCTATTATTTACAACAGTTTGAGGACAGTGGACAACTGATTGCAGAAATGGATGGATCTGTGGAAAAGGGCATGATGTTTCATGCCTATAAGGAAGCAGAGATTAAGAAGATTGCAGAGAGCCTGAACAGAATTCCGGGAATGGAGGGCAAGGTTCATCTGCGTGGATTGAGCGGAGTATAGATGCAGATATTTCAATTATATTTATCAGATTTTGCATGGCTCTGAACAGTTACAGATAGGAGATTTTTGTGAAAACACAATTAACTGAACAGGAAAAGTATATGAAGGAAGCTTTGCGGCAGGCAAAGAAGGCCTACGCGTTAGGCGAAGTGCCGATTGGCTGTGTGATTGTGCATGAAGGAAAAATCATCGGAAGAGGATATAACCGCCGGAATACGGACAAGAATACGCTGGCGCATGCAGAAATTACCGCAATCAATAAGGCAAGCAGAAAATTAGGAGACTGGCGGCTTGAGGGATGTACGTTATATGTGACACTGGAGCCCTGTCAGATGTGTGCCGGAGCGATTGTACAGGCAAGAGTCGATGAAGTGGTTATGGCGAGCATGAATCCAAAAGCGGGCTGCGGAGGATCTATCTTAAATATTCTGGAAATGCCCGAATTCAATCATCAGGTAAAGGTGACGAGGGGGATTTTGGAAGAAGAATGTTCCCATATGCTGACACAGTTCTTTAAAGAGCTCCGGATCCGCAACAAGGCAGAAAAGGAACTACGTAAAGAACAGGAGCAGCAGAAAAATCTGAATGAGGATTTATCATCCGGTCAATAAGAATTCACAATGTTCTGCAGCCAGACATTACTCTTAATCATAAAGAGGCCGATGATGACCTTGATGATTTCTGTAAAGCTGACAAGGAAAAATACCATCGTGATGGAAAGCGTGGTAAAGCGTGACAAAACGAAGGCATAGGGAATCATGACCACCCAGGTAAAGACACTGTCAAACAGAAAGGTTATGATGGTTTTGCCACCGGAGCGCAGGGTAAAGTAGCTGCAGTGGGAGAAGGCACACAGAGGCATCGCCATTGCAGAAATAATAATAAAGTTCTTCGCAAGAGCCTTGATGCCGGGTTCTGTCTTATAGATTTCAGGAAAAAGACCGCCGAGCAGGATCATAATGACAGAGATACAGGCACAACACGCCACATCAAAGAAGATGATCTTATTGTCGGCATCCTTTGCTTCTTCGAGCTGACCGGCTCCTAATTTCTGGCCAACCACAATCGAAATACAGTTTCCAAGCTGTAAATAAACAATGTTAAACAGATTGGAAATCGTCGAAGAAATATTCTGCGCGGCAACCACTTCAAGTCCACGTACAGCATAACATTGTGCGATTACAGCCATGCCAACCGCCCAAAGCATTTCGTTAAACATTAAGGGCAGTCCTTTACGGAAAATATCGGCAAGAATGGATCCGGGGATGCGCAATCCTTTATACACACCAACAAGATAAGGATTCTTATCCAGGTGGAGGTGGGCCCAGATAACAACAATCAGGCATTCCGTGTAACGGGCAATTACAGTGGCGATGGCAGCTCCGGCTACACCGAGCTCAGGGACTCCGAAGGCACCGAAAATCAGGATATAATCCAGTACCAGATTGATAATAACCGCTACAATACCGGAAACCATCGGTACAAAGGTCTGGCCGGTTTCACGGATCGTACTTACATAGGTCTGGGAAACAGCAAAGGGGAGCAGTCCAAGAATCATAATAGCAAGATATTCCTTGCCATAGGACAGGGCAAGCCGGGTATTGCCGACAGAACCTTCATCACTTAAGTAGAGGGAAATCAGCGGCTCATCCAGAAAATGAAACAGCACACAGGCAATTGCAGTAATCAGCAGACAGGCATATAACTTGAAACGGAAGGTATATTTCTGTCCCTCGTAGTCCCCTTTTCCAAAAAACTGTGCACTGAAAATACCTGCACCGGAGACGCCTCCAAAGATGCAGATATTAAATACGAAAAACAACTGATTCACAATGGCAACGCCGGACATGGGCTCCGTTCCGATCTGTCCGACCATAATGTTATCCAAAAAACTGACAAAGCTTGTGATTCCGTTTTGGACAATCATCGGAAAGGCGAGGAAAATCAGATAACGGTAAAAGGCTTTATCTCCAATAAATTTCTTCTTTGCTTTGGTTAAAATTTCAGTCTGTCTCATAAGGTACTCCAATTGTATAATATTCGTGCATTTACTCTGCTTTCATAGCAGAATCCGACCAGTGAAGACGGTGAAGCTCTCCGGTAAGCTGCATGCTTTCAAAATTCTGCTGGCGAAGTGCTTCGTATAAAACAATTGATACTGAATTCGACAAGTTTAGGGAACGGATCGCAGGTAACATCGGGATCCGGATGCACGTATCTGGATATTGTATCAGAATTTCTTCCGGAATACCAGCACTTTCTCTTCCGAACATAATATAATCGTCCGGCCCGAAAGAAACGTCTGTATAGACGTGCCGTGCCTTAGTGGTAGCCATCCAGATTTTTGCACCCGGATGCTGGGATTTGAAATCTTCGAAATTAATATAACGGGTAACATTCAGGTGCTCCCAGTAATCCATGCCGGCACGCTTAATGGACTTCTCGTTAAGTTGGAAGCCAAGAGGCTCGATTAAATGAAGATCTGTGCCTGTAGCAACGCAGGTTCTTCCAATATTTCCGGTATTTGCCGGAATTTCCGGCTGATGTAAAATAATATGCATGTCTTTCCTTCTTTCTGTAATGAATCGTAAATATGGTGCTTTTTGATCTATGCGAAGAGGCTAGTCTTCATCCTCTTCGTCCGGGGCAACCGGAAGGGTAAAAATGAATTCCGAGCCAACCCCTTCTGTGCTGATGACATTAATGTTTTCGCCATGGGAACGAATGATTTCCCGGGTAATGGAAAGTCCTAAACCGGTGCCCTTTTTATCTTTGCCACGGGACAGATCCGACTTGTAAAAGCGTTCCCAGATCTGCTTCAATTCGTCCTTTGGAATACCAATACCATTGTCTTTTACGGAGACAAATACTTTATTGTGCTTCTCGGTGGTTTCAATTTTAATAATGGAATCCTCATGGCTGAATTTGATGGCGTTATCGAGGAGGTTATACAATACCTGCTGAATCTTACCGACATCGGCCTTGACATAAAGCTCGTCCCCGGTAAGGATGAGTTCAATGGCAATCATTTTCCGTTTGCAGGTACCCTCGAAAGAGGCAGTTGTGTTACGGATGACCGTATTGATGTCGAAGCGGCTGATATCCAACAGCATACCCTTTGTATTCAGATTATTTAAGGTCAGCAGGCTGTTTGTCAGCTTGCGGAGACGTTCGGTTTCATTCAAAACAATGTTCAGATATTTTTCGTAAAGCTCCGGGGGAATCGTGCCATCGAGCATCGCTTCCAGATAACCCTTGATTGAGGTTAAGGGAGAGCGGAAGTCGTGGGAAACATTCGCCACGAACTTCTTCTGATCGTCCTCGGAACGGGCAATTTCACCTGCCATGTAGGAAATTGTTGCACCCAGATATCCAATTTCGTCTTCACTGTCGATCTGGAATTCATAGTGCATGTTACCGGAAGCATACTGCTCGGTTGCTTTCGTAATTTTGCGCAGGGGCAGATAGACCAGTTCTGTAAAAAAAATCAGAATAATCAACGAGAGCAAAAACAGAATGATGAGCATAATATAGGAAATGTTCAGCAGACTGTTGCAGGATGTCGTGAGGTTACTCAACGGATAGTGAATAACTACATATCCGCGTACCTTGAAATCGGAAGTGATCGGAGCAAAGACACTAAGCTGTTCCTCGGTAAAGGTATCAAAGAAATTTCCGACGGTGTAATAGGAGCCCTCCGTAATGGTTGGATCAAAGTTTTCAATGACAATCTCGTTTTCGACATTAATCGGCTCTGAGGAGCGAAGCACCAGACGCCCGGAAGGATTAATAATCCACAGGGAAGCCGAAAGATAAGCATCCAGTGCATCAAGCTGATCCTGAACGCTTTCCATAGTAGTTTCGTTGTTGTACAGGTCGGAGGCAAAGGTATTGGCGATCAGTGTCGCTTCCTTATATAATGCATCTGCTTTTTCACGTTTCAGATGCTCCATGGTCATACTGCTTACGAAGGTGGCAACGACCATAAAGCCGAAAAAACCGAAAATAATATATGCAAGAATAAATTTCAGATAAAGTGTCTTTTTCATAAAAGCCTCGCTGCTCATCATGACGACAAGGGTTCATGGATTATTTCGTTTCAAATTTGTAGCCGATACCCCAGATGGTGGCAATTCTCCAGTGCTCGTGATCGTTGATTTTTTCACGCAGACGCTTGATATGTACATCAACGGTACGTGTATCACCAATGTATTCATATCCCCAGATCTGGTCAAGAAGCTGTTCACGGGTAAATACATGGTTGGGAGAAGAAGCAAGGAAGTAGAGAAGCTCCAGCTCCTTCGGCGGCATTTCTACCGTGCGTCCCATATAGATGACGGAGTAGTTGGTCTGATTAATAATCAGATCCGGATATTCCACACAGCGGATATCGGCAGCCTCAGGCGCGGCAGCAGCCGGTTTGTAACGGCGCAGAACTGCCTTGACACGGGCCACCAGTTCTTTGGAGTCAAAAGGCTTTTCCATATAGTCATCGGCACCGAGCTCCAACCCCAGAACCTTATCAAAGATCTCGCCTTTGGCAGAGAGCATGATGATCGGAATGGATGATTTCGAACGGATTTCACGGCAGACCTGATAACCGTCGATGCCCGGAAGCATGAGGTCGAGCAGGATCAGGTTGGGCGCAAAGCTGTCGGCTAACGTAAGTGCAGTCTCGCCGTCACCTGCAATCATGGTTTCAAAGCATTCCTTTGTAAGATAAAGCGAAATCAGTTCTGCAATATTGTTGTCATCATCTACAATTAAAATTTTCTGTTTAGCAGCCATATATTATTCTACCTTTCCTGAAATGATTCATCTCATAATTTTTGACAAACCATTAAAATAAATAGTTCCAATTGTTTTGTAATTTTAACGTTATTCCTTAAAGGTGACGATGGTCACACCGGCATCTCCTTCTCCATATTCCCCCAGCCGGTAGCTCTTTACATATTTAATGCGCTTTAAATGGCTCTGCACGGCACTGCGGAGAGCACCGGTTCCCTTGCCGTGTACGACACGGACGGAAGGAAGATGGGCAAGGTAGGCATCGTCCAGATATTTATCAAGCTCGGCAAGCGCTTCGTCCACGGTTTTGCCAAGAAGATTGATTTCAGCGGAAACGTGCATGGATTTGGACATCTTCACACTTCCGGTATGGCTTCTTTGTGAAACCGGTTTTTCAGGCTCTGCTTTGGCTTCCCCGTAAGCAAGATCCTTGATATTTGTCTGGGAGCGCATGATGCCGCACTGTACGAACAGATTTCCCTTGTGATCCGGAAGCGTGCTGACGGTTCCTACAAGTCCCATGGAGAGGATTTTCACGGTGTCACCGAGTTTGAGGTCCTCAGCCCTGACCTTTTTTCCGGATCTGGTGGGAGCCGTTTTCAGTGCCAGTTTGTCGTTCTTCTTACCGATTTCACCTCGGAGCTTTTCACGCTCCTTTTCCAGCGTTTTCAGAGAAACATTGGGACCGGCTTTCTGGAAAATCCGGATGGTTTCATCGGCCGTTTCCTTGGCATCCTGCAGGATCTCACGGGCCTGTTCATTGGCTTCACGTAAGATGCGGTCCTTTGCCATATCAATTTTTTCGTTCTTCTGCTGTAGCTTTTCGCGGAGTGCTTTGATTTCTTCCTTATAAGAAGCAATCTCGCGGCGTTCCTTCTCAATGGTGATCCTGCTTTCCTCAAGATCGGAGAGCAGATCCTCAAAGCTTTTATCCTGTGTACCGATCTGTGCGGTGGCAGCTTCGATGATATGATCGGGAAGCCCGAGCTTTTTGGAAATCGCGAAGGCATTACTTTTTCCGGGAACGCCGATTAACAGGCGGTAGGTCGGAGAAAGGGTATCTACGTTAAATTCACAGCAGGCGTTCTCCACAAAATCGGTAGAAAGTGCATAGACCTTAAGCTCACTGTAATGGGTAGTGGCAACCGTGCGGATTCCGCGCTCATGCAGGTAGTTCAGAACTGCAATTGCAAGGGCGGCACCTTCGGTCGGATCGGTTCCTGCACCCAGTTCATCAAACAGGCACAGTGAATCGGCATCGGCTTTCTGCAGGATGGAAACAATGCTGGTCATATGGGAGGAGAAGGTACTGAGACTCTGCTCAATGCTCTGCTCGTCACCGATATCTGCAAATACTTCTGTAAAAACAGATAGCTCGCTGCGGTCGAGCGCAGGGATGTGAAGACCTGCCTGACCCATGAGGGTAAACAGTCCGATGGTTTTTAAGCTTACGGTTTTACCACCGGTATTGGGGCCGGTGATGACCAGAAGGTCAAAATCCTTTCCGAGATGGATATCAATCGGAACTACCTTTTTCGAAGGAAGGAGCGGATGACGTCCTTTCCGGATCTGGATATAGTGATCGGTATTAAAAACCGGCTTCGTTGCATTTAAGTCAAGTGCAAGGGAAGCCTTGGCAAAAATAAAGTCAAGCTGTGTCATCAGATGCTGGTTGCGAGCAAGCTCTTCCGTGTGTTCGGCGCAGAGCTGACTTAAGGAAAAGAGAATGGCTTCGATCTCTTCCTTTTCCTGAATGGAAAGCTCTTTCAATTGATTGTTGAGGTTAACGATGGCCTCCGGTTCAATGAAAAAGGTAGAACCGGTCGAGGACTGATCATGTACCATACCTCTGACCTGTCCTTTATATTCTGCCTTGACAGGAATACAGTAGCGGTCGTTACGCATCGTAATAACGTTGTCCTGCAGGTAGGTTCGGTAGGAGCCGTTCACCATGCTGTTCAGCTGGGAGTGAATTTTGTCTCCGGTTAAGACGATGGACCGACGGATGGATTTCAGCTTCGGACTGGCATCGTCTGCAATTTCCTCTTCGGACAGAATACAGCGGCTGATTTCCTCCGATACTCTGGTAAGCGGTTCCAACGCTGCAAAGTAGGGTGTCAACGAGGTATCGGCATCCTCTTCACGCGCTTTTCGTCCATAGGATTTGATGCGGGCGGTATTCTGGAGAAGACCTGCGATACCGAGAAGCTCCGGGATGGAGAGGGCGGAGCCGATCTCCAGACTCTTGATGGCAAACTGCAGATCCTTGTTGCCGCCAAAGGAAGTAGAGCCCTTCGTAAGCAGCATGGAGAGCGCATCGCCCGTTTCCTGCTGGGCTTTCTCAATCGCAGATAAATCCGTGGAAGGAATGAGTCTGCGGCACAGCTCCCGTCCGGGAGCAGAGGTTGCTTTGTCTATGAGTAATTGAATGATTTTGTCATATTCCAGGGTGTGTAAAATTTTGGTGTTCATAAAATAATGTTTAACTCCTTGACATTTGGGTGAGTACAGTGGTTTTGTTCCATTATGGGTAAAATGGACAAGTATACCACTTATGGTATATTTTAATTAAGTATAACATATTTGGAAGGGGAATAGATATAAAAATAGTTACGGTTTACTCGTACCTGGCAGGCGGTTGCAATTATGACGGACAGTGCACGTATGTATGGTTACGAAGATGAAAAATTATAAAAGAAACGAAGAACAGGGGAGATATGATATGTTTGAAAAAGCTTATGAAGAATGCAGGCTTTGTCCGAGAGAGTGCGGGGTGAACCGGAAGGAAGGACAGACCGGGTTTTGTCAGATGGATGGGACACTGCGGGTGGCAAGAGCGGCCTTACATATGTGGGAGGAACCATGTATTTCCGGAAAAAGGGGTTCGGGGGCCGTATTCTTTTCAGGATGTAACTTAAGGTGTGTCTATTGTCAGAACTTTGATATTGCAGCCGGTACAAGAGGAAAGGAAATCAGCAGGGAGAGGCTGTCAGAAATCTTTCTGGAGCTGCAGGCACAGGGAGCAGCCAATATCAATCTGGTGACGCCGGATCATGATCTGCCGGATATTGTATGGGCGCTTCTCAAGGCAAAGGAGCAGGGACTTTGTATTCCGGTTGTGTACAATGGAAGCGGATATGAAAAGGCCGATGTGATTGCAGCATTAGAGGGTCTGGTGGACATTTTTCTTACGGACTTCAAATATATGGATGGAGAACTGGCAGGGAGGCTTTCCCATGCAGGGGATTATCCGGAGGTGGCGAAGCGCGCGTTAGAACAGATGGTGAAAATAACAGGAGAACCTCTTTTTAATGAAGAGGGAATGATGCAGAGAGGGGTAATTGTTCGCCATTTACTGCTGCCGGGACATAAGAAAAATGCGAAAGCTGTTTTGCGGTATTTGTGGGAAACCTATGGAGATAAGATTTATATCAGTCTGATGAACCAGTACACGCCGATGCTACAGCTTACTTCGCACAGCGGAAATCAGAAGGAACTGGAGGAGGCCGCACAGCAGGAGCCGCAGCTCATGCGTAAGGTAACCACACGGGAGTATGAGCAGGTGGTGGATTATGCATTGCAGCTTGGCATTACCAATGCTTTTATCCAGGAGGGAGATGTGGCGAAGGAGAGCTTCATTCCGGATTTTGATACGACCGGTGTGTAATAGATTTTCTATTGTATCAGTTTTATAAAGAGCTTCAGTAATGTGTGGATAATTCAATATCTTATGTGAACTCGAAAATGATTCACCGGATCATTTTGTCATATATATGACAACCAAAAGCAGCTTTTTTCTACAAGATGTGGAAAAAAGTTGCTTTTTTTAGTGTTATGTTGTAGGATGGTTTACATAAGGGAAATATTATGAAAACCACTACAACAAAGTTGATGATCGACAGATTATAGGAGGGGTATTTACGATGAAGAAATGGACAGGATGGAGAAACTGTCTGGCGGTATGTCTGGCAGTGACAATGCTGTTGACACCGTTTTTGCAGACAGAGGTATATGCAGCAGAAACTGCAAATGTACAGGGAACGGTTGCATCCGGAACGACAGCAGAGCTTTTAATGTTATCCACGAAGGATGGCAAGATGGAGATTAAGATTGACAGCAGTACCGATGTCAGTGAGGCGAGAATTCTTCTGCCGGAAACAAAGCTTTCTGTAGCAATTTCGCATGGCTCAGACGGTTACTGGCATGCAACCAAGATTACTTATAACGGAGCAGCTGTTGGAATTACCATTGATACTTCCAAGACCTCTGTCATAACAGGAACGATCAGTGATAAGACAAATGGCGATGTCCTTTATGTGGATACCGCACAGGGCGAGATGCAGATTAAGTACGACCAGACGACCAACATCAACGGATGTTCCGTACTGGTAGCCAACAGAAAGTATAACATTACCTGTGCACGTGGTTCCGATGCCTATATGCATGCGATTTCGATTGCAGATGCGTCCAATACCCAGAATAACAGTAGTAGCAGCATGGGTGGAACCTATGTAAATGGTACGGTTTCCGGCAAGACCACAAGTGATGTCCTGTTTCTTGATACCAAGGACGGAACGATGGAATTTAAAGTGGATGGAAATGCCGATACCACCAATGGCAAATGGAAGACAACAGGAACGAAGCTCACGGTATGGTTTTACCGTGGAGGTGATGCGTACCTTCATGCAAACCGTGTTGCAGAAGGCACAACTACAGGTGGAAATAACAGCAATACCACAGGTACGGTGACCAATACTTTTACGGGTACGGTTTCCGGTAAGACAACAGAAAGCGTCCTGTTCCTTGACACTAAGGATGGTACCATGGAATTTAAGATTGACAGCAATGCCAACACGATCAACGGATTGGTAACGGTTGCAGGAAACAGGATGACTGTTGGAGGATATAACGGAAATGACGGTTACTGGCATGCTTCTACCCTGACCGGGGAACGTGGCAGCAGTTCTGCATCTGTGAACACCTCTGCAACGATTACCGTAACCGGAACAGTTTCCGGTAAGTCTACAGAAAAGGTTTTGTTCCTTGACACCAATGGCGGAACGATGGAATTAAAGCTGGATGCATTAAGAAGTGTCAACAACTGCAAGGTTTTTGTTGTTGGAAAGAAGCTTACCGTAACCTGCGGATCCGGAAATGACGAGTACTGGCATGCACTGGATATTACTGCATAAAAACGATAAAAGGTAATATGGGATGTGTCAGATTCCCATATTATTATAATAAATAAGAATAGGGATAAACCAATCGGAAAATAACAAAAATCCGAGACGGTTTGTCCTTATTTTTTCTTGTTTTCAACACATTACGGGGATAGAATATAATTAAATAAAACCGCTCATTGGGAGGGCAGAATATGTGGATTAAAGGAAACTACAGACGAAACTTAATGGACATGCATATTGATGACTGGAATCCGGAGTTTCTTTCCAAAATCAATGTGAAGGAGTAAGTGGAAGCCTTGAAGGATGCATGGGTGCAGACCTTATTACGCTGGCTTCCATGCTTCGAATTCCGGTTGTTATGCACAACGTGGAAGAAGAGAGGATCTTCCGCCCGCATGCATGGGGAAGTTTTGGAACCAGGGATACCGAAGCTGCGGACATGGCTGCATGCAAGGCTTACGGACCGTTGTACGGTTAATTTTCAGAGTAAAATATATCACAGAGGAGACGGTGACAGGTCTCTTCATATTCATTAAATGAAAGGTTGGTCAGGACAGGAACGATGGTAAGGAAATATATCTTTGGAGAACCGATTGAAACGGATGCTGTGGTAAAGGAGCTCGCATCCTCTGCATGGAGCGATGGTGTTTTTCAGAAAAAAGAAGACGGTTTTCATTATTCCTTGAAAGAGGATGAAATCGTGTATGGGCTTGGAGAAAATGTGCGTGGCATCAACAAGAGAGGATGGCGTTACATCAGCAACTGCAGCGATAATCCGAATCACTGTGAGAATACCAATTCATTGTACGGAGCACACAACTTCATTATGGTGGGTGACGGAGTACATGAAACCTATGGCTTGTTTGTGGATACGCCGGGCAGGGCGACCTTCGATATTGGTTATACCGATATTGATGATCTTTGCATTTCCATGGAAGAGGAGAACTATAAAATTTATCTGATTGAGGCAGCTTCCTACAGGGATGTAGTGAAGGAATTCCGTGAACTGATCGGAAGAAGCTATATTGCACCCAGATGGGCATTTGGCTATGGACAGAGCCGGTGGAGTTATGATACAGCGGATGAAGTGCGTGAGGTGGCAGCGGAATATAAAAAGCATAACATTCCCATTGACAGTATCTATCTCGATATTGATTATATGGAACGGTATAAGGACTTCACGATTAACCGGGACAGCTTCGCTGATTTTGAAGAGCTTGTCGAAGAAATGAGGAAGGAGAACATTCATCTCGTTCCCATTATTGATGGTGGTGTAAAAAAGGAAGACGGTTATGACGTTTATGAAGAAGGCAAAGCGAACGGATACTTCTGCAAGGATGAAAACGGAGAAGATTTCATTATCGGGGTATGGCCCGGGAAATGCTGCTTTCCGGATATGCTTGATGACAAGGCAAGACAGTGGTTTGGTGATAAGTACCGGATTCTGATCGACAAGGGAATTGACGGCTTTTGGAACGATATGAATGAACCGGCAATTTTTTATTCCGAAAAGCATCTGAAAGAGGTCTTTGAGAAAATGGAAGACTATAAGAAGATGAACCTTGACGTGAATACCTTTTTCGAAATGACAGGAATGATTGGAGGCATCTGCAATAATCCGGAGGATTATGCTTCGTTTTACCATAATTATAAAGGCAGGCGTTACCGTCACGATCAGGTACATAACCTGTTTGGCTATTATATGACGAGATCTGCCTCGGAGGCGTTTGAACGTTACGTGCCGGAAAAGAGAATTCTGTTATTTTCCAGAGCATCCTATATCGGAATGCACCGGTTCGGAGGAATCTGGCAGGGAGACAATGCTTCGTGGTGGTCCCATCTGAAAATGAATGTGAAGATGATGCCCTCTTTGAATATGTGCGGCTTTATATATACCGGAGCGGATGTCGGTGGATTTGGTGCAGATGCAACCGAAGATCTGGTGTTACGTTGGCTGGAATTTGCAGTGTTTACGCCACTTTTACGGAATCATTCGGCAAGAGGAACCAGGAGACAGGAGGTATACCGTTTCTCCCATGTAGAGAAATTTGCGGATGTAATCGGTGTGCGTTATCAGATTCTTCCATATATTTACAGCGAATATATGAAGGCAGCATTGCGTAATACGATGATGTTTAATCCGTTAGCGTTCCTTTATGGTGAGGATGCACTGGCAGGACAGGTGGAGGATCAGCTTTTTATCGGCGAAAATGTCATGGTGGCACCGGTCTGCGAGCAGAATATGTCGGGCAGAGTCGTATATTTCCCGGAAAGAATGAAGCAGTTCATTTTTAAAAACGGTATTGTGGAAGAAGGAGAGGTATACGAAAAAGGCTTTTCGTATGTGGAAATGCCGATGGGAACTGTGCATGTTTTCCTAAGGGAAGGATATCTGTTCCCGGTGGCAAAAGGCGGAAAGTGTGTCGAAGATGTTGATTTTGAAGACCTGACGCTGTATTCCTTTGGAGAAGAGATCAAACCGTACGAGTACTATCTGGATGATGGCGAAACGAAAGACTTCACGATCGAATCCCATATCCGTATGTTAAGCTGCTAAAAGCGAAAGGCTGGCAACAGATTTTGTCAGTGGAAGGGAGTTGATGCAATGAGTGAAACCATAGTAACTTTGAAAAAGGGCGAAGGCCGGACATTGAAAGCCGGCGGCATGTGGGTTTTTGATAATGAAATTGAGAGCATCACCGGAAGATTTGAGAATGGAAGCATCGTGACTGTACATGATTTTGATGGCTATCCGATGGGAAGAGGCTTCATTAATCAGAATTCCAGGATCCGCATCCGTCTGATGACGAGAAATGTCCATCAGGAAATCGACCACGAATTTTTAAGGGAACGCGTGAAGACTGCATGGGAATATCGGAAGAAAACTGTCGATACCGGAAGCTGCCGTGTGATTTTCGGTGAGGCAGATTTTTTACCGGGACTTGTGATTGACAAGTTTTCGGATGTGCTGGTGGTAGAGTCACTGGCACTTGGAATTGACCGGTTTAAGCTGGAAATTGTCGATCTGCTGAAGGAGGAGCTTCGTAAGGGCGGCATCGAGATCCGCGGTGTCTATGAGCGGAGTGATGCGAAGGTACGGCTCAATGAAGGTATGGAACGGATCAAGGGCTTTCTCTCCGAGGAGTTCGACACCAACGTACAGATCGAGGAAAATGGCGTGAAGTATCTTGTTGATGTAAAGGACGGACAGAAGACCGGATTTTTCCTTGATCAGAAATACAATCGTCTGGCAATTCAGAAGCTGTGCAAAGATGCCAGAGTCCTCGACTGCTTTACCCATACCGGATCCTTTGCGCTGAATGCGGCAGTTGCCGGAGCAAGAGAGGTTACCGGTGTGGATGCATCGGAGCCTGCTGTTGCACAGGCTGTGAAAAACGCAGAACTGAACGGTGTGCAGGATAGGGCGAAATTTATCTGCCGTGATGTATTCGAGATTCTGCCCGAGTTGGAAAAGCAGGGAGAGAAATACGATGTAGTGATTCTGGATCCACCGGCATTTACGAAGTCAAGAAACTCTGTGAAAAATGCCATCAAAGGATATCGTGAAATTAATCTGCGCGGCATGAAGCTTGTGAAAGATGGTGGTTTCCTTGCAACCTGTTCCTGCTCCCACTTCATGACCTACGAGCTGTTTACTGAAACGATCGGACAGGCGGCCCGTAATGTGCATAAGCGTCTGCGTCAGGTGGAATTCCGTACCCAGGCACCGGATCATCCGATTTTATGGGCGGCGGATGAATCGTACTATTTGAAGTTCTACATCTTCCAGGTGGTTGATGAAAAGTAATGACTGGAAAGTGGCGGGAATGCTTGATTTATAAGGGATTAACGGCATTTGATGTTTACAGAGAAAACCTCGTAAAGTATCGTAAAATATCACAAAACCGTGATTCAAAGTGGTAAGAAAAGTGGTAAGTCTGAGTGGTAAGCACCTGAAATGTGACGAGTGGTAAGCTTATGGGGAAAACGGTATGTTCTATCCTTTTCTTTTTCAAATAAGAGTTGATATTATTATGGTGGACAGAAAAACAACTTACAAAAAGTTACAAATATATACGGAATGACTACGGTTTGACTACGGTATTGAGACTTTTTTTGAAAAGGAAGTTATGATATTATTATCATGGAAGTAATGAACAGAGAGTGATCGAGATAATTCGGTTGCTCTTTTTTATTGTGAAGGGGGTTACATGTGCTATAATAAAACAAATTAACAAATCGAGATTTGTGGAGGTAAAATATAGATGAATCAAGGTAGAATTATTGTAATCACAGGTGCGCCGGGGACAGGAAAAACTACAACGGCATCTGTTGTTGCAAAAGAATCAGATTTGGAAAAGTCTGTGCATATGCACACAGATGACTTTTATCATTATTTGATTAAAGGGGCAATACCACCGCATTTGCCAGAATCAAATGAGCAAAATTTGATTGTCATTGAAGCGTTTTTAGAAGCTGCGAAGCGATATGCTCGTGGTGGATATGATGTAATTGTAGATGGCATTGTAGGACCGTGGTTTTTAGAGCCGTGGCTCAACATTGTTCAAGAGCATTATGAAGTACACTATATCGTTTTAAGGGCAAGTAAAGAAGAAACTATGAAGCGAGCTATCGAACGCTCAAAGTTAGACAGAGAAACAAATATTGAATTAGTTGAAACAATGTGGAATCAATTTTCCAATTTAGGAATCTATGAATTAAATGTTATAGATACAACTACGCATTCAATCAAAGATACTGTTTCAGCAGTAAAAGAAAAAATAGTAAGCGGTACGGCCTTACTATTTTAGACAATTCCAGTTTGTCGAACACATGAAAATTTGAATTTCTCTCACTGTCTGGTTGATATGAGAAATTAATTATTTGCGTAAAAAATAAAAAATAACGCAGCGTGATATATTGCTTGTCACGCAGCGTTATATACTAATATGGGCCTTGAAAGGAGGCAGGATATGTCATTATATACAACAGGAGAACTTGCAAAGAAGTGTAATGTTTCAGTAAGAACCATTCAATACTATGATGAAAGAGGTATTCTTGTGCCAACGGATTTGACAGAGGGAGGACGAAGACTGTTCTCTGAAAAGGATGTTGCTACATTGGAAACAATATGCTTTTTGAGAGACTTAGATATCTCTATTAAAGATATTGCTGAAATATTGGAATCTGATGAGTCTAAAAAAGTAATTGAACTTTTGCTTGATGAACTGAATAAAAACCTTCAGGCAGATATTAAGAAAAAAACAGAGCAATTAGAAAAAATAAAAAATATAAGAAATTTTTTGACTTCTTTCAAGGATGGCTCACAAAAAACAATTCATGACATATCGTCAATTATGGAGGAAAAAGAAAAGCGAAAGAAAATGTACAAAAAAATGCTGATCGTAGGAATTCCTGTAGAAATCACAGGAATTGTAACTTTTGTTATTGGTATATTACAAGGAATTTGGATACCATTTTTTGTAACTACGGCAGTGTATACTATTTGTGCTGTCTTTTTAGCAAACTATTGGTACAAACGGATAGAGTATATTTGTCCGGAATGCCATACCAGATTTCAACCAAGGAAAATGGAAACTCTGTTGGCAAATCATAATCCAAAGATGAGAAAGTTAACTTGTCCTAGTTGTAGGAGGAAAATTTGGAGTTTGGAAGTATATAGAAAAGAGGTGGATGCATAATGGAAACAATTAATTTGAGTAAGAAACAATTTGTGATATACATGGCAGTCGCATTTGGACTAGCTTGGATTTTAGAAATGATAGCAAGTGTTTTTAGTAATAATGGAAATCAGATAGTGTTTACTGTTATAGTGATGATTACCATGTTTATGCCGTTCCTTGGTGTACTGGTAGCCAGAATCCCGCTAAAAGGTATGGGATGGGTACCACATTTAAAAGGGAAACTTCGTTATGTATTCTTTGCCCTTTGGATGCCGGCGTTATTAAGTATCCTTGGAGGGGTCTTGTTTTTTGTGATTTTCCCGGATACATTTGACTCTGAATTTATGACGTTAAGAGGTCTTTTAGAGGAAGCGGGAGCGTTGGAACAGTTCGAGGCACAGGGTATCACGATACCAATGTATCTGCTGATTACGTCTGTTCAAGCTGTGACAATTGCACCATTTCTGAATATGTTTGTCGCATTAGGCGAAGAGGTTGGTTGGCGAGGTGCACTGTATCCGTATTTGAAGAAAAAGTTTGGTGACACCAAAGGCCGTATTGTGGGTGGTGCAATCTGGGGTGCTTGGCACTGGCCGATCATGATTTTTGCCGGTTATGAGTATGGAAAAGAATATATCGGCGCACCGGTACTTGGGCCAATCGTATTCTGTATCTCTACTATTATGATGGGTATTTTACTTGATTATGTATATGAAAAGACAGAAACCATTTGGTTGCCATCCCTTATGCATGGTGCTATCAATGCATTTACCATCTTTGCATATCTGGTAAAACCTGAATATTCCAATATGGCAATTCTAGGTCCAGCATATATTGGTATTATCAGTATGATTCCAATGATTATTGTAGCAGTCATCATTTGCGTAAAGACGAAAAGGAATTGAGTATTAAAGAGATATTCAATCTCACCCACAAATTTCAGTAATACGCTCTGTTGCTGTGCCTATTTTTCTGCGATATACTCCTTCAAAAAGGAGTGTGTTCTTATGGGTAAAGAGATTTATAACATTATCAATGATATGGCAGAGGTATTAAATGCATCACAGATGCAGAAATTACAGGAAGTGTTAGTTAACCGTTTGTCAGAAAATAATCTAGCTGACTATTTGCAAACGGATAACGGAGAATTTCTGGATATGTTTTTGACAGCAAAGCACCTAGAAGGATGCTCTGACAAGACAATACGAATAGGAACACAGGTGATTATTTGAATTTGTAAGGATAGTAAATTCCTATTTAATAGTTGATTGATAATATGTTTGTGAAAGAGTTCAGTACATTTAGTATTGAACTCTATTTAGTTGACAAAATAAACAGTTGACAAACGCAACTAATTAACGTATTATTCAAGCATAAGGAGTGATGTTATGGATCAAGTTAAATTATTTAGGGAGAATACACGTAGATTAGAAATGAATCTTGGGAATATCAACAAATCTGATTGCTGTTGTTGTGGAATAAGCGACACGCAGTGCTTCATACTTGTTGAAATAGGACGCAAACCAGATATTTCTGTAAAAGAACTAGCAGGAATATTGCGACTTGATAAAAGTGGTATTAGTAGGATGGTTGAGGAATTGGTTCAAAAGGAGTTTGTAGAAAGAAAGCCATCAAAAGAAGATAGAAGATATGTGGTATTGAATCTTACTGTTAAAGGAAGTGAAAGATTTAACCAAATAGAGAATAATATGAATATAAAATTTAAAAGTATTCTTGATAGAATTCCAGAAGAGAAGAGAAATCAGGTGATTGAGGCCCTTGAGTTGTATAATGTTGCTTGCGAAGCAAATGAATTAAAAGATTGAGGTGAGAACGATGAATCATGCAGAAAAAGCAGTTGAGTATTATAGTAATAATTTTAATTGTTCCCAGGGAGTATTTACTACTTATGCTACGGAAATGGGAATGGATGAAAAGATGGCATTGATGTTAGCAACTAACTTTGGAGGTGGGGAAAGAAAAGGTGAATTATGTGGAGCTGTGGCGGGGGCTCTGATGGTTTTAGGATTAAGATGTGGACATTATGATAGTAACGATATGGAAAGTAAAAGAAAAGCATATGGTATATCTGAAGAATTTATGAATCGTTTTATCAAGAAAAATGGTAGCGTCGTATGCCGTGAATTATTGGGATATGATTTGACCAAGGAAGAAGATATGAAGATTATCAAGAAGGAAAATTTGTTTACAACATTTTGTCCTGCAATGGTACGAAGTGTGGCTGAAATACTTGATGAAATGATAAATGAAGGAATATGTTAGGGGGATTGTACTATGGAAGAACAAAAGATATATGAACTAATTAATGAAAATTTAGGATTTTATTTAGCAACAATGGATGGTGATCAACCAAGGGTAAGAGGTATGATGTTATTTAGAGCCGATAAAAATGGGATTGTGTTTCATACAGCTTCAACAAAAGATGTTTTTAAACAACTTCAGCTTAATCCCAAAGCTGAAATGTGCTTTAATGCAAATGGTGTACAAATCCGGGTGACAGGAGAAATTGAGGTGTCTACAGATGAAGTTTTACGCCAAGAAATTTTCGGACATCCTACAAGAAAGTTTTTACAAGCATGGAAGGAGAAAGGAATTGATGATCTACTTACAGTATTGATAATGAAAAATTGTGAGGCTGTAACATGGACAATGGAAACAAATTTTGCTAAAAAATCACCAATCAGTATTTGTAATGGATAGACAGGAAAAGTGTTATTTTCTCTATGTAAAGAACTTATACAACTTCCAATTGAACAAAATCGCTGCGCAATGGCCTGCCAAGGCTGTGGCGCAGCTTTCTTTTT
>OGOZ01000094.1_pt1 | contig 58955 bp, 58 predicted proteins | sample 1552801 | NCBI WGS metagenome assembly OGOZ01 (sample SAMEA2580196, study PRJEB22360) | human gut metagenome | biome: human gut; feature: human-associated habitat; material: faeces | place: Denmark | collected 2008/2010 | reverse complement strand
AATGGGACGGCCTGACCCATGATTACACCCGGAAGGGCGGCGTTGTCCATGCGGAGATCATGCTGCCCGCCCACGCCCCGCCGGAATTTGCAGACCGTTCTATCCTCTGGAACAGCGTGGAGCAAATCGAGAAAGCAAGGGACAGCCAGCTTGCCCGTGAGATCGAGGCAGCTCTGCCCCGTGAACTGTCCGGTGAACAGCAGCTTGCCCTTGTGCGCGCCTATGTGAAGGACAACTTTGTAGACAAAGGAATGTGTGCCGACTTTGCTATCCATGACAAGGGAACCGGCAATCCTCATGTCCATATCATGCTGACGCTCCGGCCTCTGAAAGAAAATGGACAGTGGGGCGCAAAGTGCCGCAAGGCATACGATCTGGACGAGAATGGACAGCGTATCCCGGATGGGAAAGGCGGCTGGAAAAATCATCGTGAGGATACAACCGATTGGAACGATAAAGGAAATGTGGAGATTTGGCGGGCAGCGTGGGCAGCCTACACCAACCGGGCGCTGGAATCTGCCGGTAGACCGGAGCGCATTGACCACCGCAGCTACAAGCGGCAGGGCATTGATAAAATCCCCTCTGTCCATCTGGGGCCAGCCGCCAGCCAAATGGAAAAGCGCGGTATCCGCACCGACAAGGGAGAAGTAAACCGACAGATTGCTGCTGACAACAAACTGCTGAAAGAAATCAAAGCCCGCATTACCCGTCTTTATCGCTGGTCGAAAGCCGAAACGGAAAAACCACAAACACAGCAAAGCAGCTTGACAGCTTTGTGGGAGGCTCAGCAGCAGTTGAACGCTCCCCGCACCCGCACCGGCAAAATCCGGGCTTTGCAGGAAAGCGCTGCACTATTCAGCTTTTTGCAGGCAAACGGCATCCAGTCTATGCAGCAGCTTCATGAAAAAATCGCTGATATGAACAGCCGTTACTATGACCTGCGCGGAAAGATCGTCAAGGCCGAGCGCCGGATCACTACCCTTACCGAGCGCGGGGAGATGTGGGAACAGTACAACCAGTACAAGTCCATCCACAAGCAGCTTGCCAAAGTAAAGCCGGAAAAACGGGAACAGTTTGAACAGCGCCACAGCCGGGAACTGATCCTCTATGACGCAGCGGCCCGGTATCTGAAAGAACTGAAAGACAGCGGCGAGGCAATCACCCCGAAGGCATGGCAGCGGGAAATCGACCAGCTGGCCGCCGGAAAGCAGACGGACACGCTTGCCATGAAATCCATGCGGGAGGATTTGAAAGCAGTGGAACGGCTCCGCAAAACCGCCGAGCAGCTGTCCAGACAGGAACGGGACAAGTCTCACGACCGGGAGCCGGAGCGGTAAGGGCTACCACGTTTCACGACATACTTTTGCACACAGAAAAACCGCCGTACAGGTTTCCCCATACGGCGGCAGACTGTTTATTTGCCGAACAAGTCGCTGTGTGTGCCGGTGCGGGCCAGCGTCAGCACCAGAACATCATCTTCTATGCGGTAGACAAGCAGCCAGTCCGGGAGAATGTGACATTCCCGATGGCCTGCCCAATCGCCGGACAGGTCATGGTCACGGTTCTTATCCGGCAGCGGTTCGCCCATTGCCAGCAACGCTACGACCTGCTCCAGCAGCTCAATCTTCAAGCCACGCTTGATGGCTCGTTTGTAGTCCTTTTTGAAACTGGTCGTGTACTTGACGGTATATTTGGTTTCTTTCATCTTTTCAGGTCAGCAAACAACTCGTCAAGGTCATTGTAGCCCTTTACAGACGGGTCTTTTGCAATCCTTTCCGCTTCCAGCATGGCAGCAACCGTTTCCTTGTTCGGCTGTTCCAGCCTTACTTCAAAGGGAATGCCGCCTTCACGAAGCGACTGGCGCACAAAGATGTTAAACGCCGTAGTCAGGTTCATGCCAAGTTCAGTAAACAGTGCGTCCGCCTGCGCTTTCAAATCTGCGTCCATGCGGATACTGATGTTTGTGGTATTTCCAGCCATACGATCAACCCCTTTCTGCTGGCAATTATAGTATATGCCATTTGCACGAAGAAAACAATACTTTGCACGAATATTTAACAATAAATTCATTCAAGGAGGTTACCGGCTTTATGAAAGAAATCATTTATGAAGAACGACAAGACTGAACCTATCCCCGTCATGGATTACCGCCAGTACCGCAGAGCGCGGAGGCTGGTGCATGAGTGCTGTAACTACATCGACGGAAACTGTATCGCCCTGGACGATGGGGAGGAATGTGTCTGTGTCCAGTCTATTTCCTACTCCCTGTTGTGCAGGTGGTTTCGGGCGGCGGTATTGCCGCAGGATAAGGAACTGGAAACGGCGCTGTTCCACCGGCTGAATGCGAAGAAATGCGCCATATGTGGGGCGCTGTTTACCCCCGGTTCCAACCGGGCCAAATACTGCCCGGAATGTGCCGCACGCATGAAGCGGATCAACGCCGCAAAGCGCAAGCGGAAACAACGGGAGAAATGTCACGCTTTAGGGGCTGAAAAACCCTTGTAAATCAAGGCTTTTTTCGAGGGTGTCAAAGGCAGGCTGATAGATTTATCCTCTGACCCCTAAAACGGCCTTAAAATGCGTACAGAATCCCAAGAGAAACCCCAAGGAGGAACCCTATGTCAGACAACCGAAAATATTATTACCTGAAACTCAAAGAAAACTATTTTGACGATGATTCCATCGTGCTGCTGGAAAGTATGCAGGATGGTGTGCTGTATTCCAACATTCTGCTCAAGCTGTATCTGAAATCGCTGAAACATGGTGGACGGCTTCAACTTGACGAGGACATTCCTTACACGGCGCAGATGATCGCCACCATTACCCGCCAGCAGATCGGCACTGTGGAGAGAGCCTTGCAGATCTTTTTGAAGCTGGGTCTTGTGGAGGTGCTGGACAGCGGCACATTCTACATGAGCAACATCGAACTTTTAATCGGCCAGTCCTCTACCGAGGCCGAGCGAAAGCGGGCTGCAAGGCTTCAAAATAAGGCTCTTTCTGCGCCCCGGACAAACGGCGGACATTTGTCCGACATTCGTCCACCAGAGATAGAGATAGAGTTAGAGAAAGAGATAGAGATAAAGAGAGAGATAGAGAAGGGACGCCCCGCCCGCGCCTATGGCCGTTACCAGAATGTTTTCCTGACGGACGAGGAACTGGCAGACTTGCAGGCCAGCTTTCCCACGGTATGGGGCCAGTACATCGAAAAGCTGTCCGAGTACATGGCTTCTACCGGCAAGCGGTATCAGAGCCATGCCGCCACCATCCGGCGCTGGGCCGGTGAGGACGCGAAAAAGGCGGCCCCGCCCACCCGCAACCGGGATTACAGCGTAAAGGAGGATGAAACCGTATGATGGAGATTACCGCAGAAATCCGGGCGCTGATCGACAAGGCAGCCGCCGGTGTGGAACTGGCCGGGGACGAGTACATAGACCCGGCAGACGGCCTCATTCACTGTAAGAAGTGCGGCGGCCAGAGGCAGACCGTTGTGCCATGCTTTGGGAAACCCGGCTACTTCATGCCCCGCTGTATCTGCCAGTGCCAGCGGGAGGCCGAGGAACAGCGCAAAGCCGCCGAGGAACGGCAGCGCCGCATGGAGCGTATCAAGCGCCGGAAGGCCCAGGGCCTGCAAGACCGCTATCTGTACGACTACACCTTTGCCAACGACAACGGCCAAAATCCTCTGATGGACAAGGCCCGCGCCTATGTGGAGAACTGGAAGGAGGCATACCGAAACAACACTGGCCTGCTGCTGTTTGGGGATGTGGGAACCGGCAAGTCCTTTTTCGCCGGTTGTATCGCCAACGCCCTGCTTGACCGGGATGTGCCGGTGCTGATGACGAACTTTCCCACCATCCTGAACCGCCTGACGGGGATGTTCTCCGATGACAGGGCCGACTTTATCGCCAGCTTTGACGAGTACGACCTGCTCATCATTGACGATTTGGGTGTGGAGCGCAGCACCGAGTATGCGATGGAGCAGATGTTTTTCGTCATTGACAGCCGCTACCGCAGCCGCAGGCCCATGATAATCACCACCAACCTGAAGCTGGCCGAACTCAAGAACCCGCCCGACCTGGCCCATGCCCGTATCTATGACCGCATCCTGGAACGGTGCGCCCCGATCCTCTTTGCCGGGAAGAACTTCCGGGAGGAAAACGCCGGGGCCACTAAGCAGGCGGCGAAAGACATTGTAAACCGTAAGAGCGATTGATTGTTTTGCCGGACGGCGCAGCCCCGCCCGGAGAAAGGAGCGCCATGAACAAAGAAACCCGTACCATGCAGACCGCAGGCACCACCCCCGCCAGAGCGCCGGAGGACGCCCCCGCGCTGGTAAAGAAAATCGGCAAGACCACCTACAAGGTGCGCGTCCATTTCAGCAATACCAGCACCGAAACCATGAGCGACAAAATCAAGCGTATGCTTAAAAACGAGATACAGCAGATGTGACCGGCTGATAAAGCCAGCCGCCTTGTGTTAAACTGATGATGGTACACACCAAAACTTTAGCCAAGGAGGACATGAAAATGCTGTACACAGAAAAAGAGAAAAATGAGATTGAGCGCGTCCGCAAAGTGTTTGAGAAACATATCCGGCAGATGACCGCTTATGATTTGGTTTGGTCGGATAAGGTCGGCTATGTGTGGCTGGCAATATCTATCGACCCGGTCTATATTGACACCGGCAACTGGATAGAGTCCGCTGCCGGTCTTTGTAATGAGTGCTTGAATGATATAGCACTGGATGTTTTTGGAATGACCGGAAACGACCATGACTTCGAGGACGCCGATCCGCTGGAACTGGCCGAGATTAAGCGGCGCTGGAAACCCTATATCGACCAACTGCCGGAATATGCGTACCTTTGCGACGAACTGTTAAGCAGGAGAAAATAACCCATCCGCCAAAGTGTCAGGAGCTAAAATCTGCTTCCTGGCACTTTTTTTGTGGCTTTTTTGTGAATTTGATTAAAAAGTCTTTGACAACTCGTTTCGGGCAAGACGGCTAAGTCGATCTTAATTAGCTGCGGCGCCAGGCTTGCCCCGTTTGACATTAAGGAAGTCCGGGAGATCACCATGTATGACGAGCTGGAACTTGACCTGGTGGGCGACAGGAAAACGGCGCTGTTCTTTATTATCAGTGATACGGACGCGACCTTTAATTTCCTTGTCAGTATGGCTTATACCCAGCTATTCAACCTGCTCTGTGAGCGGGCGGATGATAAATTTGGTGGCAGGCTCCCGGTCCATGTGCGGTGCCTGATCGACGAGGCGGCCAATATAGGCCAAATCCCGAACCTGGAAAAGCTGATGGCAACGATCCGTTCCAGGGAAATATCCGCCTGCCTGGTATTGCAGGCCCAGAGTCAGCTCAAAGCGCTTTATAAGGACAACATGGACACGATCATCGGCAACTGTGATTCTTCTCTTTTCCTGGGAGGTAAGGAGGAAACCACCTTGAAAAGCTGGAACTCCCTGCTGGGGAAAGAAACCATTGATCTATATAACACCAGCGTCACGAAGGGCACCCAGGAATCCCACGGGCAGAACTTTCAAAAGCTGGGAAAAGATTTGATGTCCGTTGACGAGCTTGCGGTGATGGACGGCGGAAAATGCCTCCTGCAGATCAGGGGCGTGCGTCCCTTCCTGTCCCGGAAGTATGACATTACCAAACACCCGAATTACAAATATCTTTCGGATTTTGACGAAAAGAACGCCTTTGACATAGAGAAATACCTGTCTACAAGACTGCCTGTACGTCCCAGAGAGCTGTACCCCAACTATGAGATCACGCCGGAAGAACTGGCAGCGCAGACAAGCGCGTAAAACCCGCCGTATCATTTCCTTATTGTATGGCGGGTTTTTCTATACCCTTTGGAAAGGAGGCGCCTATTGCGGATTCGTGATTCTCCCTGACAACTGAATATCCCCCGCAGGTCTTGTCCTGCCCCTTATGCTGCCGTCATGTTTTTGTAGGTTTTCTATTTGAACATGGCGGCGGCTTTTTTCGTTTCCGGCCCAATGCGGCCACAACAATAAATTCTATGAACATTAAGGAGGATTAACTTTATGGCTTTTTTTACAAGCGCGATTGACACGCTGAAAATTCTCGTGATCGCCCTGGGCGCGGGTCTCGGCGCATGGGGTGTCATCAACCTTTTGGAAGGTTACGGCAACGACAACCCCGGTGCAAAATCCCAGGGGATCAAGCAGCTTATGGCGGGCGGCGGTATCGCCCTGGTGGGTGCCACGCTGATTCCGCTCCTGTCCGGCCTGTTCAGTTAATAGCCGATGGGCAGTCTGTTTGATTGGATAACAGACTGGATCAAAGAGGGCCTGATCGAAGCGATCACCGGGCAGTACACCAGTATTTTTGAATCGGTAAACAGCCAGGTCGCGGATGTGGCCGGGCAGGTCGGACAGACCCCGCAGGGCTGGAATGGCGGCGTGTTCAGTATGATCCAGAATCTTTCTGAAACCGTCGTCATTCCCATTGCGGGCATGATCCTGACCTTTGTGCTGGTATATGAGCTGATTCAGATGATTTTGGAAAAGAACAACATGCACGACGATGTATGCTAATAGCGAGGACTTTCAAGTCCTCGCTATTACAACGATGGTCAGCTCATTTGTGGCAGAATGAAATGACTAAAGTGCGGAAGTTTCATATTATGTCTTGCATTGCTATCTACTGAAAACTTTCGTTAAACAGTCAAGGCGGACAAACATATCTGTTTGTCCGCCGAAGGTTATGTGAATTACTCAGAGCTTAATCGGAGATAGCAACGCAGTATCCGTTAAAATTATTAAGAGAACTCGGCTTGAACTTCAAAAAGGTGGGATAGCTTGTCCAACCAGATAGTATTTTCACATATTTTCCGCCGTTGGTGTATTCCCAGAAGCCTACAACAACCTGAGCATGTGCCGTTCCAGCACTTGAAGAAGTATACAGCAATATAGGCTTGTCTGCGGTAACATCTCTCTTAAAATCACTCCAGAGATCTAAAAGATAATTTGTCGTGGTGCATGAGTAACCTCTCTCAACGGCAAATGACTTGATCGAAGAAACCAAAGTTGACATGCTTGCAGCATTACCGCAAGAATATCCACTAATCTCAACAAGGCGCTCATACGTCTCTGCATCACTGTCGTTTACCTTCAAATTGCTCAGACTGCCACCGTTATCGTTAAGAGAAAATTCGGCGTATAGCTTGACGGTATTCGCTAAGGAAGTAGGACCACAATTTCCCTCGCCTGGAGTAACATTTGGCATATCGCCCATAACTAATGCCCTAATGTCGTTCGCGCCAGTTATATTACCGACAGTTTTTGAACCGCTCTCGTTAGGTAAATCTATGTAATCATCAAAAAACGTATCAGACATTGGTGCCGTATCAGTCATTACATCCAATTCAGAACAGCTTGTTATCTGCGCGAACTGGTCAAGTAATGCCGACTGAGTACCATTTGAAATTTTGATGGCGTAGCGAATAAAATCTGTATACAACACATTTTCTTCAAAAGTGGTGGCGGAAGATAAGAATTCATTCGAGTCGCTACTAACCATGCCGGAAGAAGCAGCGCTGTTGATAACATCAAGCTGTTGTTCGAGATAGTGATAAACACTCTGTCCCTCCAGCGCGAATTCGATAATCGGATGCTCACCATCCTCGCAACTTAAAACAATATAGCCTGCTGGTACACTTTGTTTAGTGAAAGAAACTATGTAGCCAACAACTTCGCCAGAATTATCCGAACGTAAGACGATGGTATCTGATACCTCAGCATCTCCGGAAAATTGGGTATCAATCCAGTCTTGAGCGATATAGTCAACGGTCTTGTGCGCGCCATTTGTCGCAAAAGCAAAAGTGCTTAAGCTAAATATCAGGCACAGTGTCAAAAGCAAAGAGCAAATTCGTTTTGTCATTATAGTATTCCTCCTATACTTGTTCTATTCAGAAGTAAACTTAACATATCGATACGTTCCATCTCCGGAAAAAAGGCTTGTATATACAAATACTTCATCAGTTTTCACAGAAGTTTGGTATATTTTTTCACCAACCTTTAATCCAGAAGCATAACCGTTTTGAGCTTTAGAAGCAGACGCAGTATTGCCTATAACCTCTCCTATAACCGAGTATGTCTCTGGCAGTTCTTCAACTTTGTATCCTGTGGAGTCGTAAACATATATCACGTCGTTTACTTTTACAAAAGGTATAGCTGAAGTCCCACTGTGTTTATTGGTTACAAAAAGAATCAAGGCACCGAGAACCACGATCAAAACAAAGAAACCAACAGGCACAATTTTTTTCTTCATCTTATCACACCCTAACTAGGAATTTCAAAAAAGCGCATAAGCCGACAATCAACAGTCCAGCTTATGCGCTAACGGAAACAATTTTAATACGACCTCTCCATAACTGGGGGACGCACCACTGCCGCATTCGAATAAAACCGGACTGTGCATCATGAAAACGATACATGGCGTTACCTCCTAATCATAGTATGTCAGACAGATAGTCCATCTGCATAATAAGTGTACCACGAATTTAGGGCAGAGACAACCTATTATTCAAAAATAAGTTGTAACAATTTTGTGAATGCGCAGGTGACCACCGCGCCGTAAAGGAAGCAAGCTGATTTTTCGGCTTGCTTCTTTATTTTAGGTCGTCTCTTATCAAAATACTATCTGAAACTTTGCCAAAAAGCGTTTTTGCGATTGCAGTAAGGGTAGAGAAAAAGAAAATCTCAGCGGTCAATGTTCCCAATGGTGTTACCGATGTTCCCATTGGTACGTCGTAATCCTGCCGCTCCTGCGATACCATAAAAACAGAAAAAGTTGCAGCGACGAACGGCGGGCGATAACTGCTCGTTCGCAGAATATTTACAAATACGCACCCTGCTTTTTGCCGAAAAAATGTCCGTTGTAAAGTGAAGGGAGGTTAGGAGCAGCAGAGAGCAAGATTCTACCAAGGTGCCAGATTTCGCATTTCGCTCATTCTGCCCCATCGGAATCTTGTTGGGGAGTGCCTTCCCCAAACCCTGCTATACGCAGCCTGACGGCTGCGGCAACCTCGCCCAGCGACAGAGCTTTGCAAGCTCTATCGCTGCGCAAGGTTTTGAAAATCACCTGAGCTGAAACCGCCTCCCGCAGAAAAATTTTTCTCACCGGCATACTCAACAAACGGCAGATTTCTGTCCGTTGAAAAGTAGAAAGGGAAATTTTCCTGAAGCTGCACCCCCTAATTCGCAAAATAATTGTCCGTTGTAAAGTGAAAGGGCAAAGCATTGGGACAAAAACGGGAGCTGATTCACTTAGTAAGGTGGAGAGGTTTTCAGAAATTTTTTCTCCGGCAGTACCAAGTTTTCGAGAAAAAATGTCCGTTGTATGTTGAGAGGGGCTTCCAAACCGGAAAGCCCTTCCCGTGCCGGAGCCGGTAACAGTTTGACCCCGGCGGGACGGTGTTCCTTGACAAGTGAATAGCTTTTTCAGGCAACAAGCTCTCTGTGATAGCCGAGCCGAAGGACGCGCCAAGACCTCCCGCACGGGAGTGAGCGATCAACATCAGCTTCGGGAAAGCCGGGTCGTTCCCGGTGGGCGATAACAGCAGAGGGTAGCTACTCCCCATTCGGGATCGTCCGAGCGTGATAACAACCGTCGCAGACCATCCGATGAAAGGCCGCATGAGTTAATTGCGGGCGTGAAGCGAGTGCCGAGAACGTCAGGCAGTCTGTAAAGCAGAAGTTATAAAGTAAAGGGCTTTCCGCTCTGGAAAACCCTTGTGAGTTTGAGCCAGTAATAGGGTGCAAATTCGCCCCGAAAACGGCGATAAGTGAAAGGAGATGAAGCCCATGCCCCGCAAAAAGTATGACACGCCGCACCGCAGCCGTGTTGTCAAGACCCGCATGACCGAGGAAGAATACGCCGATTTTGCTGCCCGCCTTGCACCCTACGGCATCAGTCAATCCGAGTTTATCCGCAGAGCCATTCAGGGCGCAAGCATTCGCCCCGTTGTCACGGTTTCCCCGGTCAACGACGAGCTGCTTGCCGCGCTTGGGAAGCTGACCGCTGAATACGGGCGCATCGGAAACAACCTCAATCAGATCGCCCGTGCTATCAATGACTGGCACAATCCCTATCCCCAGCTTGCGGCAGAGGTACGGGCGGCGGCTTCCAATCTCGCCGCCTTGAAGTTTGAGGTTCTGGAAAAGGTAGGTGAAGCCGTTGGCAACGTTCAAACATATCAGCTCTAAAAACGTCAACTACGGCGACGCAGAAAAATACCTGACCTTTGCACACGACGAGTTCACCATGAAGCCCACGCTGGACGCAGACGGGCGGCTTGTGCCGAGAGAGGATTACCGCATTTCCACCCTGAACTGCGGCGAGGATGATTTCGCGGTTGCCTGTATGCGTTCCAACCTCCGCTATGGCAAGAATCAGAAGCGCGAGGACGTCAAGAGCCACCATTACATCATCAGCTTTGACCCACGGGACGGCCCGGATAACGGGCTGACCGTGGACAAGGCGCAGGAGCTTGGTGAGCGGTTCTGCCGGGAGCAGTTTCCCGGTCATCAGGCAATCATCTGCACCCACCCGGACGGGCATAACCAGTCCGGCAACATCCATGTGCATATCGTCATCAACAGTCTGCGGATTGAAAATGTGCCGCTGCTGCCCTATATGGACAGACCAGCGGACACAAAAGCCGGATGCAAGCACCGCTGCACCGACGCGGCGATGGAATATTTCAAATCCGAGGTCATGGAGCTGTGCCACGAAGCCGGTCTTTATCAGATCGACCTTCTGAACGGCAGCGCAAACCGTGTCACCGAGCGTGAGTATTGGGCGAGGAAAAAGGGACAGGCTGCGCTGGATCAGGAAAACGCCGCCCTTGCCACAGAGGGCAAGCCCACCAAGCCGCCACGCTTTGAAACGGACAAGGAAAAGCTGCGTCAGATCATCCGAAAAACACTGAACGAATCGTTCACCGTCGAGGATTTTGCGCAAAAGCTGCTGCAATACGGCGTAACCGTCAAGGAGAGCCGAGGACGGTTTTCTTATCTCACCCCTGACCGTACAAAGCCCATCACGGCGCGGAAGCTGGGCGACAGCTTTGACAAAGCTGCCGTACTTGCCGCTTTGGAACAGAACGCCCTGCGTTCTGAGCATACCCTCACTTCAAATGATGGTATTCTGCTTGACCGCACCCTATTCTCAATCGAGGGTGCTTCCGGCAAGACTGTCCCGAAGCAGAGCGCACCGCAAGCCCCCTCCGTTGGACGCATGGTTGACCGTGAAGCAAAACGCGCCGAGGGCAAGGGCATCGGCTATGACCGCTGGGCGTCAATGCACAACCTCAAGGCATGGTCGAAAACCTTCATGTATTTGCAGGAGCATGACCTTCTATCCCCGGATAAGCTGAGCGCCGCCGTGGATGCTGCCGGTACGAAAGCGAGGAAAGCCCGCAGCCGCTACGATGCTGCCGCTGCCAAGGTGACGGATAAAAAGGCAATGCTGGAAGCGATGGACAATTACCGCAACACCTATCCCGTCATTAAGGAGTATCGTGCGATCCGCAAGGAAAAGGACAAGCAGAAGTTCTATGCCGCACATGAAGCAGATTTTATCATCAACGACGCTGCCAAGCGTCAGCTTGATAAGCTGGGCGCTCCCAAGCAGCTTCCGAAACGCAAGGATGTCGTTACAGAAATTCAATCTCTCATTTCTGAGAAAAACGAGTGCTACAACGATTACCGCGAGAAAAGCGACCGACTGCATGAGCTGATGACCATGCAGCGCAACTATCAGATGGCGATGCAGCCACAGCAGCCAACACACGGACGAAAGCATGAGCAGGAGAGGTAAAAGCAAAATGCCGCCAGAAGCGGCGGCATTTGCGGACGGTCAATCCGTTTGATCTTCGCTTGTTTCGGTCAGCAGCTCTATGAACTCTGCCGGGGCGTACACGGGGATCGGCGCTTTGCTGTAATCCTTGGTGTTCCGCGTCACGATGCAGTCCACTCCGGAGCGCACCGCCGTCTCGACCATCACGGCATCCTCAAAATCGGAAATCTCTGCCGAGATCGCCTTGCGGATGTCCAGCGCCGTGGTGTCCAGCAGCCCGAACAACGCGCAGAGCTTTGTCAGAACATCGCGGGTCGCTTTGTCGCTGTGGGTCTGCCGGTGTGTCAGATAGTAAATATCCGTGATGGCTTTCGCCGTCAGGAAACCTTCAAACTGCCGGTTGGCGCAGAGCAGGAAAATCGACTGTGCATCCTTGCAGAACGGTTCGCGGCTTTGCAGCGCGTCCACGATGACGCAGGTATCTATGACAGCTCTCATATCCGGTTCAGCCTTTCTTCCTTCGCTTCCTCCAATGTCACATCAGCCGGAAGAATCCCGAACAGGGACTTGGCAATGTCCACTCTGTCCTGATGGGGATTGGAGAGCTTGGCGACAACCTTGCCGTTGCGGGTGATGAAAATGTCCTCCGTCGCTGCAAGCAGAAGATACTTTCCGAGATTGCTTTTCAATTCCGTCGCAGTAATCGACATGATCTGGTTCCTCCCTTCGTGATTTGGTTCATCTATATTATATCCGAATCGGGCAAAATATGCAACAGTTTCGTGCGAAATATTTTGTAAACCGTCCGATAATTTTCTGTGACCGAAGCGGGACTTACAGGAGCGGTAATGACCCTCATTTGTAGTGAGGGTCATACAGAGCATGACGAGCTAGGCTGCGTTAGCACGTTTTTCCGGGGCAAACATCCCAACCCGAAAACGCACAGAACACGCCGAAGGGACTCACCCATACCGCAATACCGCCCGTTCCTTAAATGGGGCGCACAGGGCGAAAAAAGCCCGAAAATGATACCGAGATTTACAATTTGACCGTCTGCCGGAGCGCGACGCTTTGGCGACAGACAGGAGCGTGAAAATGCCGAGAATGAACAAGCAGCGGCGGCTGGAATGGTCGTTTTTCCTCGACCACCGAAACCGCATTTCCTACAATCTCCTTTGCCGTGGCTGCATCCACGGCTGTAAGCAGAGCTTCCGGGCAATCGTTGTTCTTTGCCCGCATTACTGGTCAAAACGCTGGAAACCGCCCGACTGAGGGCTGTCACGATTCGTGATACCCCTAATTTCCGCGAAGGAGGTGACATTCCATCACCGAGTACATGAGAGCGGATACCCGGCTGCCGCCGTATCTGCCATATCCCCGCTTCCTGCTGCAAGCAGACCTGACCCAGACGGCGAAGCTGCTGTACGCGCTGCTGCTTGACCGGGCGACGCTCTCACAGGCAAACGGCTGGCTGGACGAGAGCGGCAGGATCTATCTTGTGTTCCCCATTGAGAAAATCGCCGCCGCGCTGGACAGAAGCTCTATGACCGTGAAAACCGCGCTTTCCGAGTTGGAGGACGCGGGGCTGATCGAGCGGCGCAGGAGCGGCTTTTCCAAGCCGAACCGCATCTATGTGAAGCTGCCGCCAGATGGACAGAAAATTGTCCAAGTGACAGACAGAAATCCGTCCTCCATTGGGACAGAAAACTGTACGACTGATGGACAGAAAATTGTCCCTATGATGGAAAGAAAACTGTCCCCTAACAACCTGAGTAGTAGCAACCTAAATCAGAACCACATGAGTAGAGAGAGCGAAGCGCCCGCCGCATACGGGCGATACAAAAATGTTTTTCTGCTTGACACCGAATACGCCGAGCTGCTGCGGGAGTTTCCCGACAGGCTGGACAGGCTCATTTCCGAGCTGTCCTCCTACATGGAATCCACGGGCAAAAGCTATCAGAATCACGCTGCTACCATCAGACGGTGGGCAGAGAACGCTAAAACAAAGGGTGTCCCAAAACAGGGCATCCCCAATTACACCTGCAAGGAGGGAGAAAGCCTATGAACGAATTTACCGATATTGCTTCCAAAATGATGGAGGTCAGCCCCGGCGAGGGCGATTACACCGGCGAGGACGGCTTGCTGTACTGCGGCAAGTGCCATACGCCAAAGGAAGCCTATTTTGAAGATGGTCACGCCGCCCTGTTTGGACGTGACCGGCATCCCACAAACTGCGCCTGTCAGCAAAAGCGTTATGAGGAAAAGCGGCTGGCTGACCAGCAACGCAAGCACGAGGACACCGTAAAGGAGCTGAAAAAGGACTGCTTTGACACGCCGAAGCTGCGGGAATGGTGCTTCGCACAGGACAACGGCGCAAATCCGCAGATGAAGCACGCGAGGTTTTACGCCGATCATTTTGACGAGATGCTCCTTGATAATATCGGCTATCTGCTCTGGGGCAGCGTCGGGACGGGCAAGAGTTTTTTCGCCGCCTGTATCGCCAACGCCCTGATGGAAAAAGAAATCCCCGTCCGCATGACGAACTTTGCCGCCGTTCTCAATGACCTGTCCGGCAGCTTTGAGGGCAGAAATGCGTACATCGCCCGCCTGTGCCGCTATCCGCTGCTGATTCTGGACGATTTCGGCATGGAGCGCGGCACGGATTACGGGCTGGAACAGGTCTACAACGTGATAGACAGCCGCTACCGCAAGCCCCTGATCGTCACCACCAATCTGAGCCTTGACGAGTTGCAGCATCCGCAGGACACGCCCCACGCCCGTATTTATGACCGGCTGCTGGAAATGTGCGCCCCGATCCTGTTCACCGGGACAAACTTCCGCAGACAGACCGCACAGAACAAGCTGGATAAACTGAAAACGATGATAAAGGAGAAGGAGTGCCTATGAACAATACCGCCACCGCAACCGCAAAAGAAACCGTGCGCCGTCCCGCGCCCGCCGCTCCTTCCTCTGCCGGAAGGATGACCCGCAGGGTGGGCAACACCACCTACCGCGTGACGCTGCATTTCAAAGAAAACGGCAAGGAGGATATGAACGATAAAATCAAGCGGCTGATCAAAATGGGCTGCGAAGGTTGAGAAAGCGAGGAATTACGATGAAAACCCGGAAAAGTTTACATTGTCCGCTTTACTGCGGCGGGAAAATCGGCTATACTGTAATTGCTACAAATGAGCTGACTGTCTGAAAGAGGTATCGTTATGAACAACAGACAGTCACAAGAAAAAATCACCGCCATCTATTGCCGCCTGAGCCGCGACGATGATCTTGCCGGGGACAGTAATTCCATCATTCATCAGAAGGATATGCTCACGCGCTATGCCCGTGAACGGAATTTTCCGAATGTATCGGTCTATTCTGACGACGGATGGAGCGGCACGAATTTTGAGCGTCCCGACTGGAAACGCCTGATTGCCGACATTGAAGCCGGTAAGGTGGGCATTGTGCTGGTAAAAGATCTCAGCCGGGTGGGTCGTGATTACCTCCGTGTGGGCTTCTATACGGAGGTCACCTTCCCGCAGAACGGAGTTCGCTTCATTGCCGTCAACAATGGCGTGGACAGCGCCAATCAGTCCGAGAATGATTTCGCGCCGTTTCTCAATATCATGAACGATTTTTACGCTCGTGATACTTCCAAGAAGGTCAGCGCCGTCTATCGGGCAAAGGGCAACAAGGGCGAACACACCGGCAATCATCCCATCTACGGGTATCTGAAAGACCCGGAAAACAAGCAGCGCTGGATCATCGACGAGGAAGCTGCCGCTGTTGTGCGCCGCATCTTCCGTATGGTCATTGACGGCAAGGGCGTGTATCAGATCGCGGATATTCTGTCCGAGGAAAAGGTACTTTGCCCGTCTGCCTACCTTGCCGCAAAGGGTGTTGGCAACCGCAGGAACAACAAGTTTGAAGATCCCTACCGCTGGTGGGGTACGACGGTGAGCTACATTCTCGCCCGTGTGGAGTATATGGGGCATACCGTCAATTTCAAAACCTTCAAGACCTGTTACCGGGACAAGCACCGCAAGCAGGCTCCCAAAGAAGACTGGAAAATCTTTGAGAACACCCACGAAGCCATCATTGACAAGACTACATGGGAAACCGCGCAGAAGCTCCGCAGGACGATCCGGCGCGGCGACCGCAATAAAGAACCGAATCCGCTGACGGGGTTGCTCTACTGCGGCGAGTGCGGCGCGAAAATGTATAACGAGCGCAGCGACGGGGACGCATATCACAAGACCCCGAAGGACAACTACGTCTGCGCTTCCTACCGCAAGAAAACGACCTCCTGCACCATTCACTTTATTCGAACCGAGATCGTCTGCGACCTGATTCTGGACGCGCTGCGGAATGTAGCAACCTACGCCAGAGCCAACAAGGAGGATTTCGAGCAGCTTGTGATGCAGACTACCTCCGATGTAAGAAAGCGTAGCCTGCAAAGCGGCAGGACGGAGCTTGACCGCATTATGCGCCGTACAAACGAGCTGGACACGCTGCTGCAAAAACTCTATGAGGACTACGCTCTCGGACGCTTGCCGGAGAAGCGGCACGCAAAGCTCTCTGCGCAGTATGAAGCGGAACAGGCACAGCTTGAACAGCGCAGCGCCGAGCTGATGGAGCAGATGAACGCGGAGCAGGAAGAAAGCGTCAATGTTGACCGCTTCATGGAGCTGGTAGACCGCTATACGGACTTTACCGAGCTGACCACACCCATGCTTAACGAGTTCATCGACAAGGTGATCGTCCACGAGCGCAAGAAGATCAACCGCTATCAGTACGACCAGCAGATCGAGATTTACTTCAATTTCATCGGCAAGGTGACGCTGCCAGAGGAAGAAACGGAAGCCGCGCAGGAGGCACCGAAAACGCTTCACGTTGCCAGTAATTCCAGCTTTGCGCCCATTGGTGATTACCTCTCCGCGCAGACAGACGCAGCGATTGCGCTGCCGTTCTCCAAGGTGGAGGAACTGACCGGCAAGCCGCTTTGCAGGTCGGCGTACAAGTACGCTTCCTACTGGTATCCGGCGCAGGACAGACCGCTGTCTAATACCATCTACAACGCAGGATATGACGTTGACCGCGTGGATTTAGCCGCCGGGATCGTGTATCTGACGAGAGCTGCATAACAGAATGAACACCCCGCACCGTGCGTTTACAGGACGCATGGTGCGGGGTGTTTTTATGGTTTCAGCGGTTTTAGGCGGGATATTCGATGCCCTGTACGCAGGATGCACCTTTGCACTTCACGGAATCGGACGATAACCAGCCGAACCGCAAAAGGTCATGCGAAGCCGCGCATCGGCTACACGACACCGTGAATCGCGGAACGGTGCAATCCATACGCGCAGATGGCAGATACTTCACGAATCCGTCAACCATTGATTTTTCCCGCTTGATTCTAAGCCCTTTTTCTCCGAAAATCACTGCAAACTCAGCTTGTTCGCAAAGTGTTTACAGTTTCATTTGAAAAACCGTCTTGACAATATTCATCGGATTTTGATACGTTCAACATCTTCAAGTGGATCTTCAAGACCTTTGTAGCCACCTACCTGCTTACCAACTGTTTTACGATTGTCATGGCGGTGTTTGATGTCGCCCAAAATGTGGTATCGCGGAGCGCCGGCGTGATAAACGGGAACCTGGATGTCACGGCGGCGCTGGCTGACCTGGAAACGCAGCTTGAAGCAATGGGGATGTGGGAGCTGATCGGCTTATGGCTGGAAACCAACATCATCAACCTGTGTATGTGGGTACTGTCTATTGTGATCTTTGTCATTGTCTATGGCCGCATGATTGAAATATATCTCACGGTCAGCCTGGCACCCATACCGTTTTCCACAATGGCAAACCGTGAATGGGGACAGATGGGGACGAATTACCTTCGTTCCCTGTTCGCTCTGGGATTCCAGGGGTTCTTAATTCTGGTATGCGTCGCGATCTACGCGGTGCTGGTCCAGTCGATCCCCTCGTCCGGCGATATTCACGGTGCGATCTGGGGCACGGCGGGATATACCGTACTGCTGGCCTTCGCCCTCTTTAAGACAGGCTCGTTATCTAAAAGTATATTCAACTCGCATTAGCGGGTAACAACTACATTTTAACAAGGAGGAACTTTCATTATGAGTAAAACCAATACCGAACCCATGCAGCCGGACACTCAGGCGTCCGAAAGCTTGAAGCTGGATGTAACCGTGCGCCCGATTGCCCCGATGGGGAACCTCTTGGCCTTTGCCAACGTGACGATTGGCGACTGTTTCAAGATCGACGGCTTCCGTATCTGCTCCGGCGAGAACGGCCTGTATGTCAACATGCCTTCCACCCAGGATAAGCAGGGAAAATGGAGGGATGTGTGCTGGCCGGTGACGGCGGACTTTCGCAGGCAGCTCAACGACGCCCTGATCGAAGGGTACGGCCAGGCGATTGAAAATTTGCAGGCCACCCTTGAAGCGACCAGGGACGCAGAAAAGCCTTCCCTGACCGGCGCCCTGAAAGAAAATGCCGGAAAGGTCAAGACGCAGCCGGCAAAGCCCGCGCCTGCCAAGAGTGAGCAGGCCCGCTGATGGCGGAGGCTAAGAAATATGGCATTGTGTACGCGGACCCGCCCTGGCGCTATGACATGAAGCGCGGCAAAGGCGTGGCAGAAAACCATTACCCCACCATGAGCATGGATGAAATATGCGCACTGCCGGTTGCAGACCTTGCGGCCAAAGACAGTGCGCTTTTTCTATGGGCCACCTTCCCGCAGCTTAATGAGGCGTTCCGGGTGATTGAGGCATGGGGCTTCCACTATAAGACCCTGGCGTTTCTGTGGCTGAAGCAGAACCGGAAAGCCGATAGCTGGTTTTATGGGATGGGCTTCTGGACCCGCTCCAACGCGGAGGTATGTCTGCTGGCAACACGCGGGCACCCGAAACGCCAGTGTGCGGGAATCCACCAGTTTGTGATCTCCCATATCGAGCAGCACAGCAAGAAACCCGATGAAGTGCGGGACAAGATCATAAAGCTCATGGGAGATCAGCCCAGGGTGGAGCTTTTTGCCAGGCAGCAGACCCCCGGCTGGGATGTATGGGGCAATGAAGTGGATTGCAGTATTACAATGCCGCAAAACGGATAAAAAAGATTCTCGCAGATCGGAGGTGACAACGAAATGCCTTATGTACCCGTACCCAAAGACTTAACCAAAGTCAAGACCAAAGTAGCCGCTGGCCTGACAAAGCGCCAGCTTATTTGTTTCAGTCTGGCCGCGCTGGTGGGGCTGCCGGTATATTTCCTTACCCGCGGCGCCATCGGCAATTCGGCGGCGGTGCTCCTTATGATCGGCCTGATGATGCCCTTTTTCTTCTTTGCCATGTATGAGAAGGACGGGCAGCCGGCGGAAAAGCTGTTAAGGAACCGGCTCCGCTATAAGCTCTGGCCGAAGGACCGCCCTTACCGGACAGAAAACTTCTACAAATCCATATCCAAAAAGGAGGTATCACAGATTGCCAAAAACCAGACAGCAGGAGGCGCAGGAAAAACGTCTGCAAAGAAACGTAAAGCAGGCAAAAAAGACCCGCACCGAAGCAAGAAAGGCAGGAAGTAAAACTGCCTCTCCTGCCGGGCCGAAGAAAAAGCCCGGCTTTTTTTCCGGGCTGAAAGCGGACGCCCCGCAGACGGTCCAGCAGAGTATTCCCTATAAGGAAATGTACCGGGACGGTATCTGCCGTGTGAGCGGCAATTATTACACCAAGACGGTGCAGTTCTTTGATATTAACTACCAGCTCGCGCAGGCGGACGACAAGGCGCAGATTTTTGAGGGCTACTGCGATTTTCTCAATTACTTTGACGCCTCGATCCATGTGCAGCTCACCTTCATCAACCAGCGGGCCAATATGCAGGACTTTGTTCACAGCATAGAGATTCCTGCCCGTGGCGACGAGTACGACGGAATCCGCAGGGAGTACGCGGATATGTTAAAGAACCAGCTCCAAAAGGGCAACAACGGCCTTACCAAGCGGAAATACATCACCTTCGGGATTGAAGCGGAGGACCTTCGCACGGCGAAAATGCGTCTGGAACGGATCGAAACGGACGTGCTGGGGAACTTCAAAGCCCTGGGCGTGCAGGCAAGGCCCTTAAACGGGCTGGAACGTCTGGAGCTTCTGCACAGCCAGCTCCACCCGGACGGCCAGGAGAAACTTCATTTTAACTGGTCGGATTTGCCGAAAACCGGGCTCTCCACAAAGGACTATATCGCCCCTTCCGGTCTCTCCTTCTCCCAGGACGGCAAGACCTTCCGGGTGGGCGACCATTCCGGCGCGGTGTCCTTCTTGCAGATTTTGGCCCCGGAGCTGACGGATCGGCTGCTGGCGGAACTGCTTGACCTGGATGACGCCGTGACAATCAACCTGCATATCCAGTCTATCGACCAGGCCCAGGCGATCAAGAACATCAAACGCAAGATGTCTGATTTGCAGAAGATGACGATTGAGGAACAGAAGAAAGCGGTCCGCTCCGGCTATGACATGGACATCATACCTACCGACCTTGCCACTTATGGGGAAGAAGCGAAAAATCTCCTGCAGGATTTGCAGAGCCGGAATGAAAGGATGTTCCTTGTGACGGTTCTGGTGGAGAATATCGCCCCGAAGCGCAAAAAGCTGTTTACGGATATTTTTTCCGCTTCCGGTGTGGCGCAGAAATACAACTGTGCCCTGAAACGCCTGGACTTCCAGCAGGAGCAGGGCCTTATGTCCTCTCTATGCCTGGGGCAGAACCAGATCGAGATCGAGCGGGGTCTTACCACCAGCAGCACGGCCATTTTCGTGCCGTTTACCACCTGCGAGCTGTTTCAGGAGGGCGAGGCTTTGTATTACGGTCTCAATGCCCTTAGCAACAACCTGATTATGGCGAACCGCAAGAACCTGAAAAACCCCAACGGCCTGTTCCTGGGTACGCCCGGCAGTGGCAAATCTTTCTCTGCCAAGCGTGAGATCGTCAATGTGTTCCTTCTGACGGAGGACGACATTATCATAGCAGACCCGGAAAATGAGTACGGGCCTTTGGTAAAGCAGTTTGGAGCTCAGGGGCAGGTCATTGACATTTCCCCTAACTCCACTAACTACATCAATCCGATGGATATAAACCTGGACTATTCGGATGATGAAAACCCGATCACCCTGAAAAGTGATTTTATCCTGTCTCTGTGTGACCTTATCATCGGCGGCAAGGAGGGGCTTTCCCCTATTGAAAAGACGATCATTGACCGCTGCACAAGGCTTGTGTACCGGGACTATTTGCAGGACCCGCGCCCGGAAAACATGCCAATCCTGGGGGATTTGTACGACCTCCTTCGCAAACAGAGCGAACCGGAGGCGCAGAATATCGCCACGGCGCTGGAAATCTACGTCAATGGTTCCTTGAATGTGTTTAACCACCGTTCCAATATCCAGATGGATCACCACCGGGTACTGTGCTTCCAGTTGAAGTCATTGGGAAAGGCCCTGAAAGAGATCGGCCTTCTTATCATGCAGGACGCGGTCTGGAACCGTGTTACGGCCAACCGCTCCAAGCATAAGACGACCTGGTTCTATATCGACGAATTCCACCTCCTGCTGAAAGGACAGACCGGAAGTTTCAGTGTAGAGATATGGAAACGGTTCAGAAAATGGGGCGGGATTCCCAGCGGTTTAACGCAGAATGTGAAGGACCTGCTGGCTTCCAGGGAGATCGAGAACATCTTTGAGAACTCGGATTTTATCTACATGCTCAACCAGGCCCAGGGAGACCGGCAGATTTTGGCGAAGCAGTTAGGCATTTCGCCCCACCAGCTTTCCTATGTGACCCATTCCGGCCCCGGCGAGGGTCTTTTGTTTTTCGGCAATGTGATTATTCCTTTCGTCGATCACTTCCCGAAGGACACCCTTCTGTATTCGGTCCTTACCACAAGGCCGGATGAAGTGGCAGGCGCATGAGCGCCGGCAGACCAGCAACGATAATTCAGACTGGAGGTGATGGATATGTCCCGTGATAAAGAGTTCAGACGGCCCAAAGACGCGGTGCGGCAGCCGGCGGGAAAAACAGAAACCGACGTCCGGACCGGCGAGATGCGCGGGCAGGATTTTGATCTGCGCCGGGCCCGTGACGCTCCTGTGCAGGAAGATAACCGCCATAGAGGGTGGAACCTGTATCAAGGGGCTTCGGAGGACGGCGCAGTTCCAGCAACGGATTCCAATACGTATGCTGCTGCTTCCCGGCAGCCAGTGGATGAAATGGCGGCTTATGAATCTGCGGACTATGGAACACATGCGGAGGCTTTTTCCCGGCAGTCGTCCGGGGATTCTGACAGCTTCATTCAGGACAGCCGCAGCGTTCCGCAGCAAAACGGGCCGGATTTTTCCGGGCGTGACAGCTTCCGCGAAAGCAGGCAGCAGGATTCCAGGCACAGTGATTCCGGCAGGCTCCAGCGCCGGGATGCAGACTTTTCCCGGCGCGGCGGCCAGGAGTTGCCCGGTTCCGGCAGTTCGGAGGCTTCCGCTGCTTCGGAGGCCGGCAGCACAAATGCCGGGGAAACATCGGGCAGACGCCGGATGCACCAGCATGGCAACAAGTACCAGCAGCGTTTCCAGGAGGCGGCAAAAGCCGAGGAACCCCAGGAGAAACAGCCGGGTTCAGCCGAGGGAGAACCGAAACGGCCTTCCAAGCTGGAATTTACCGCTGACGAGCTGCCACCGGAGGCGGCGGATAAAAAGCTGACCCAGGCGAGGCGCAGGGCCGAGCGTGTGGAAAAGAAGCTGGAGGACGCCGAGGCGCGTCTGCCTTCCCGGAAAAAACTGCGGATGGAGACGGCTTCCGACCCGGAGACCGGCAAAGCAAAAAAACGGCTGAAATTTGAGCAGGAAGTAAAATCCCAGCGGGCGCATGTAAAGGGCTCCCTTCCCATGCGCCCGGTAAAGGCGGCAGCGAATACGGCTGTCGGCTACGCCCATAAGAAAATCTACCAGGCGGAGGAAGAAAATGTCGGCGTGAAAGCCGCCCACCGCACCGAGCTTGTGGGTGAGGCCTGGGCGCGCACCCTGTACCACCGCCATAAAACAGCGCCATACCGCCGGGTGACAAAGTTACAGCAGAAATCAGCGAGGGCTAACGCGAAGCTTGCCTACCGGCAGACCCTTTCGGAACACCCGGAGCTAAAGAAAAATTTCCTTGCCCGGATGTGGCAGAAGCAAAAGCTGAAACGGCAGTATGCCAAAGCCGCAAGGGAGGCACAGAAAACCGGAAAGCGGGCAAAGAACGCAGCCGTTACAACGGAAAAGATCGCTGCTTCGGTGGTAAACACCGTCAAGCGTCACCCGGTTATCTGCAGCATTCTCGTCCTTCTGCTTTTGGTGGTATTTCTCATTTCTTCGCTGTTTTCCTCGTTTTCCAATATCGGGACCGGGGGCCTGGGAAGTATCGCCGCCTCTACCTATCTGGCGGAGGACCAGGACATCAACAACGCGGAGCTTATCTATACCGAGTGGGAAACAGACCTGCAAATGGAAATAGACCGTGTGGAGACAGACCGGCCCGGTTATGACGAGTACCGCTATAACATCGGCGCAATCGAGCATGACCCCTATATCCTGATGGGCTATCTCACTTCTGCCTATCAGAATTTCACCTATGAGCAGATCGAGGGCGTCCTGCGGCAGCTTTTTAATGAGCAGTATTCCCTTACCTTTACGGAGGAAACGGAAATCCGCTACCGGACAGAGACCCATGTTGACCCGGAGACCGGCGAGGAAACCGAGGAAGAAGTACCGTATGAGTGGCACATTCTGAATGTAAAGCTCACGGCCACGCCTCTTGCAAACCTGGTGGTGCAGCGCATGAGCACCGAGCAGAAAGAAATCTGTGAGATTCTATTGCAGACCAAGGGCAACCGGCAGTATGTGAAAAATGTCTTTGGGATAAACTGGCTGCCCTATGTCACCAGCTACTACGGCTACCGGGTACACCCCATCAGCGGGGAAAAGAACTACCATACCGGCGTTGACATCGGCATGGCCCAGGGCACGGAAATCTTAGCCGGCCATGACGGTACGGTTACGCTGGCAGGAAACGCGGGCGGCTACGGCCTGTGTGTCGCCATTGAAGGCGAGGCTTACGAGGGGCATACCCTTACCACGAAATACGGCCACTGTTCACAGCTTCTTGTGTCCGTGGGCCAGGAAGTAAAGGCCGGGGATGTAATCGCGAAGGTCGGCAGCACCGGCAATTCCACCGGGCCGCACCTGCACCTGGAGGTATTGGTGGACGGGCAGTATTTGAATCCGCTGTATTTTGCAGATACCGGTGACACCGGCAGTACCGGGCTGCCAGCCATTGGCGCAGGCGGAGGCGGCAGCTACTTTGATTACGATATTCCGCCGGAGGCCCTTGCGGATGAACAGTTCGCGGCCATGATCGCGGAGGCGGAGAAATACTTAGGCTATCCGTATGTGTGGGGCGGCGCAAGCCCTTCCACTTCCTTTGACTGTTCAGGCTTCGTTTCCTGGGTAGTCAACCATACCGGCTGGAACTTCGGGCGGCTTACCGCGGACGGGCTTTTAGGCGTGTGTACGCCTGTATCGAGTGCGGACGCAAGACCCGGCGACCTGATTTTCTTCCAGGGGACCTATAACACCAGCGGCGCAAGCCATGTGGGAATCTATGTGGGTAACGGAATGATGATCCACTGCGGGGACCCGATCTCTTACGCAAATATCAATACAAGTTACTGGCAGCAGCATTTTTACACCTTTGCGCGGCTGCCTTAACAGAATGGAGGTAACAACTTGAACCCTAAAATTGAAAAACTGGCAAAAGACATTGAAAAGACCAAGGCGAAGATCGCGGAGCAGCAGGCCAGGCTCCAGGATTTGGAGAAACAGAAAACGGAGCTGGAGAACACCGACTTTGTGGCGGTGGCCCGCAGCTACCACCTGACGCCCCAGGAACTGGCCGAATTCTTAAAAACGCGGCAGATGGCGTCCGCACAGGAGTCTTCGCCGCAGGAACAGGAGGAAGTGCATGAGGACTAAACGAATCTCTCTCCTTGTGGCGCTTGTCTTTCTCATAGGCGCCATGACCTTGCCCATGACGGCTTTTGCCGCCGGGGGCAAGGACACCACGCCGCCCACGCTTACGGCGGTGCTGGATGGGGAAACCGTAAAGATCGTAAGCAGCGACGACAATTCCGGCGTGGAGGCGGTCTATATCGACAAGACCCGTGTAAATTCCCTTGTGGACGGGAAAGCCTCTGTCGCGCTGAAGGATTATGCCGGCACAGATAAAAAAGTGAGCGTCTACGCGGTGGATTATGCCGGCAACCGTTCTGATGCCGTGCAATTTGACAACCCCTATTACAAGGAACCGGTGTCCACGGAAAAGCCGGCTGCCCCCACGCAGCCGAGCCAGAGCAGCACCCCGGCAACAAAACCGGTACAGACCCAGGCAGCTTCTTCCGGCAGCACGGGCACCCAAAGCAGCAGTTCCAATACGGGAACGGATTCGGGCGGCACAAGCTCCCAGGACGGCAGCTCCGGCAGTACAGGAAATTCCGGCACACCGGAGCCCACCACTTCCTCCGTCCCGGAGGGCGCTTTCACCCCGGAGGGGACCGGGACCGTGCTGGACAGCGCCACCGGCGAGGATGGGGATAAACAGTTTTACACCATTACCACCGAGGCCGGGAATGTGTTCTACCTTATCATTGACGGCAAGCGTGACGACAACAACGTTTACTTTCTGAATGGCGTCACCGAGGCGGACCTGATGGCCCTTGCGGAAAAGAATGATGGCAGCGTGAGCGTGATCCCCGCTGCGGATGTCTGCACCTGTAAGGAGAAATGCGAGGCCGGAAAAGTCAATACCGGCTGCCCGGTCTGCAAAAATGACTTAAACGGCTGCATCGGAAAGGAAAAGCCGGCAGAGCCGGAGGAACCGGCTGAATCGGAACAGCCAAAGAAAGATACCGGCAGCGTCGGCACGATCATCTTTATCATCGTCGCCCTGCTTGCAGTCGGAGGCGTCGGCTATTATGTGAAGATCGTGCGCCCGAAACAGCAGGCGGCGGACGAGGACGAATTTGACGAGGACGACGGCTACGGGGAGGGCTTTGACCCGGACGAGGCTTACGGCGAACCGGAATATCTCTCCGAGGATGACTTTGAGGATAGCACCCATGAGGACGGCGAGTAATGCGCCGTCCTTACCTATTTTATGAAAGTGAGGTCTTTCTATCGTGAATATGAAAACGAATACACACCGCCGCGGTCTGCACAGGATCGTGGCATTTTTACTCTGCGCGGTATGCGTCTTTAGCCTGCTTCCCGCCCAGGCGTTTGCGGCAGGCGTGGGCCAGAAAGCAAGCTCCTGGCTGGGCGACCAGTATGTAGGGTCTGACGGGCAGCATTATTATTCCCCGGTGCCTACCAATTTCCTTGCTTACAATTCAGACGGAACCACGGATAAACGTTCCGGCTCCGGCGGCAGCGCCTACCGGCACTACATGCTGACAGATTCGGACGGCGTGACCCATTCGGTCTACTGCGTGGAGAGCGGGATTCCCTACAACACTTCCGAAAATACCTATACTTCGGAGAACGGGACCAACAGCGATTACCTGAATATGCTCCCGTCCGCTGCCAGGCGCGGCATTACCCTGACTGCGATCTATGGCTGGAAACCCGGCGCCTCCCTTCCTGTTTCCGGAATCAATGAGGACGATTATAAAATGGCGACGCAGATCATCCTCTGGGAATACCAGCAGCAGCTTCGCACAGGCCCAGGAGGACGGCAGAACAACGGAAGCGTCTATGCTGATCAGTTCTACAATGTAGTAAAAGGCCGTCCGGCGGAAAAGGCTTACAACTACATCCTGCAGAAAATCGCAAGCCATACCGTGATCCCGTCCTTTGCCGCCGCGTCTTCTGAAAACGCCCCTGTTCTGGAGCTCAAATGGGACAGCGGCGCAAAAATCTATACGCTGACCGTAACGGATACCAACGCCCTGAACATCGACCTTGAAAGGCTGTCTGGCAGCGGCGTATCTGTTACCAGAAACGGAAACAGCTATACCTTCACCAGCAAGAACATGATTATGGACCCCGTGACCTTCACTTTCCGAAAGAATGTAAAGATTGCGGATCAAATGCTCATTTGGGGAAGGCCCGGCTATCAGACCATGATGACCGGGGCGTCTGACCCTGTGACCTTCTCTGTCAAGGTCAAGACCGAAACCTACGGCACGGCAAAGATCGTAAAGACCAGTGAGGACGGTATCGTTTCAGGTATCTCTTTCAACATCAAAGGAAGCGGCGTCGATCAGACGGTAAAGACCGACAACAGCGGCATGATCAGCCAGCAACTTCTTCCGGGCACCTATACCGTGACCGAGCTTCCAAGCGAACGCTATGTAGCGCAAAAGCCTCAGACCGTCACCATTGAGAGCGGCCAGACCGCCACGGTCCATTTCAGCAATATTTTGAAGAAGTTCCGTGTAAAGGGATATAAGGTTGACGCGGAAACGGGCGACACCCAGGGAGACGCGACCCTTGGCGGCGCGGTCTATGGTCTGTTTGACGGCGACAAGCTGGTTGACACCTACACCACCGGGCCGGACGGCTCCTTTGAGACCCGCTACTATGTCTGCGGCGATAACTGGACGATCAGAGAGATCGACCCCAGCACCGGCTACCTTCTCAATGATACGGTTTACCCCGTAGGAGGCTCCGCAAAGCTCTATGAGCTGGAGTTTAATACCACCGAGAACACGCTGCCGGAAACCGTTAAGAAAGGCAATATCCAGCTTGTCAAGCATGTGGACGAGCCTGATCCCGATGTGTCCGAGGACGAAAACGGCGACGGCGAGACCTCCGGCATGGTGGAGCGCCCGGAAGCAGGTGCGGTCTTTGAGATCTATCTGAAACGTGTGGGCAGCTATGAGAATGCGAAGGAATCCGAGCGCGACCGTATCACCACCGATCAGAACGGCTTTGCCGCCTCAAAGGATCTGCCTTATGGCCGCTATACCGTACACCAGGTATCCGGCGAGGAAGGGAAAGCCTTTGTGCTGGATTTCACCGTCTTTATCTCCGAGGACGGAAAGACCTACAGCTATATCCTCAATAACACGACGATTACGGCAAGGATCAAGGTGGAAAAGCGGGACGCCGAAACCGGAAATATCATCCCGCTCCCCGGAACGGGCTTTCAGATCAAAGACCTCTCCACCGGCGAATTTGTTAAACAGGAAATCTACTATCCGAACCCGGAAACGCTGGATACCTTCTATGTGTCTGACGAAGGCTGGCTCATGCTGCCGGAAGTTCTGGCGTATGGAAACTACGAGCTTTACGAGGTGGCTGCGCCTTACGGCTATGTGCTCTCCGGCGAGGCGATCCCGTTCACCGTTGACGGCAGCGAGACGGTCGTTACTGTGACCCAATACAACATGCCCCAAAAGGGACAGATCACGATTTCCAAAACCGGCGAGGTATTCTTCTCCGTTCAGGAAAACGAAGGCTTGTATCAGCCGGTCTATGAGATCAAGGGGCTTCCTGGCGCGTCCTATGACCTGATCGCCGACGAGGATATTTATACCGGCGACGGCACCCTGCGCGTGGAAAAGGATACGGTTGTGGAAACGCTCACCACCGGGAATGATGGGATCGCGGAGAGCGGACTTCTCTATCTTGGGAAATACCGTCTGGAGGAACGCGAGGCTCCGTATGGCTGCGTGCTGAACGAAAGGCCGGAATATGTGGAGCTCTCCTATGCGGGCGAGACCGTTGAGGTCACGGAGCAATCCATCAGCCTTTATGACGAGCGCCAAAAGGCGGGACTTGATCTGACAAAGGCTATGGAAAAAGACGAGCTGTTCAAGATCGGCGACGGCGAAGAATACAAGGATGTATCCTTTGGTCTCTATGCCGCAAAGGAACTTGTCGCTGTGGACGGTACGGTGATCCCGGAGCACGGGCTTTTGGAAGCCGTTTCCATCGTTCCGAACGAGGACGGAAACTTCACCGCTATCTTTGCAACGGACCTTCCTTTCGGAAGCTACTACATCAAGGAGCGCACCACCAACGCCGCGTATGTGATTTCGGATATGGCCTATCCTGTTGAGTTTTCCTATGCGGGACAGGATACGGCGATCGTCGTGATTCATGTGAACGAAGGAAAGCCTATTGAAAACGACCTGCTGCGCGGCAGGGTCGAGGGAGTCAAGTACGGTGAGGCGACGGACGGCAGCGAGCCGAAAGAGCTTGCCGGCGCCCTAATGGGTCTTTTCGGACCGGACACGGAGAGCTTTACCAAAGATACGGCGATCATGACCTGCACTACGGGAGAAAACGGCGCATTTGCCTTTGAGAACATTCCGTATGGTCATTTCATTGTGGCGGAAATCGAAGCTCCCGCACTTTATACCGTAAGCCCGGAAAGACATCACATATATATCGGCACGGACGATCAGGTGATCACGATCCGCGTGGACAATACCCTAATCCGAGGCAGCGTGCAGGTCATCAAGACCGAGGCTGTGGCGGAGCCCTCTGCTGTGGAGAACACGAACGAAAACACCTTTATGCGCTTCCTTCCCGGCGCGGAGTTTGCGCTGTATGAGGATACCAACGGCAACAAGGAATTTGACAGCGAGGATAAGCAGCTCGGAAAACTCACCGAAACGGACGGCGGCTACCATACGGCGGAAAACCTTTTGGCAGGCGGATACTTCATCAAGGAAAGCAAGGCCCCGAAGGGCTATATCCAGGATGAAAAAGCCTATTTCTTTGCCATCACCGAGGACGGCCAGGTAGCCGTGATCGAAAACGGCGAAAAGGGTCGCGGCTTTACCAATGAAGCCTTTCGAGGAAACTTAAAGATCGTCAAGGATTCCAGCGACGGTCGAAAGGACGGCTTTGCCATCGAGGTTAAGAGCGCGGACGGAAGCTACTGCGAAACCTTTACTACGCCAAAGGACGGCGTGATCGAGGTAAAAGGACTGCGCGTCGGCGTCTATACCGTAACGGAAGTAGCCAACAGAGCAAGCCGCGACTACATCATCCCGGACGCAGCGACCGTGGAGATCAAGGCAGATGAAACAGCGACGGTTCAGCTTTTCAATGAGAAGCCTGACGAGCCCACGCCGGAGAAGCCGACTACGCCCGGAAAGCCCGTACCGCAGACCGGCGACGATAACTTCATCTTCCTTTGGGGCGGGCTGCTTGCGGCTGCCGTGATCGGCGGCGTGGTCTTTGCGGTGATCCGTCTTAAAAAGAGCAAGGGCGGAAAGAATGCCAAGGCGGTAAATGCGGTTGTTCTTCTGTTCTGTGTTGCTCTGGCTGTCGGAAGCGGCTGTAAGCTCATGCAGGAGATCGCGCAGTACAAAGACAGCGCCGCGGCCTATGATCAGCTTGCGGAGGCGGTAAAACTGCCGGAGACCAGACCCGAACCATCGGAGGGCTCAGAAACGGAGGCGGATTCGGAGATCGAAACGGAAACACCGGAACCTTTGGTTGCGCTCCCTGTGGTGGACTTCGCCGCCCTTCGTGAGACGAACGCGGACATTATTGCATGGCTCTATCAGCCGGATACGGCGATCAATTACCCGGTCATGCAGACGGACAACAACGACTACTATCTGACCCATCTTTTTGACGGGACTTACAGCAAGGTCGGCGCAGTCTTTGCGGATTATGAGAACAAGCCTGACTTTTCGGACCGCAATACCGTGATCTACGGTCATAACATGCGGGACGGCTCGATGCTTGCTTCTCTAAATGCGTATAAGGATCAGCTATATTTCGGCGAACACCCGGAGCTTTACCTTATCACACCGGAGGCCGGCTATATCGTGGAGATCTTCTCCGCTTTTTCTGCTGGCCATTCGGAATCCGGCAGCGACACGTCGCCCTGGCGTCTTGATTTCAGGGACGACGGCGCATACAGCAGTTGGCTTTCCGCTATAATGGAACGCTCGGTCATACAGACCGGAACAAGCGTTACCGGAAGCGATAAGGTGCTGACGCTTTCTACCTGTGCGCCGGGCGGCGAAACCCGCTTTGTCGTGATGGGTAAGCTCACAGAAGTAAATAACTGAAACAACCGCGGACGCGGGGGCGAAAAAGCTCCCGCGTCCGCATTTATGGAGGAAAATCTATGGTAAATATCTTAATCCCAGTCAAGGGATATGTGCATTTATATCGATCACTTTTGCGCTTCTATGACATGCCGGAAAACGAGATCAAGGAAATGCTGTATCTTCTGAATACCGCAAACGTGGACTGCTACGGCTGCTATCACCCGGAGCGGTATCTTATAGAGAGCGGGCCTATCGCTTTTTCCGGCTGGCTCGACAAAATGGATTGCCGTCCCTACCGGACAGAGGTGCAGCTATATAAGGCACTCATGTTTCTAAAGCGGAGCGTGGACCGAGATCTTATCATCACCTCTCAGCGGGAAGCTTTGCAAACGCTTCGCTGTATCATTTCCAATATCGAGTACCGCTTTTATAAGGCATACAGCATGGAGATCGAGGACAAGCGCACCGTGTATGACGCCTGTGCCTATCACCTGATTCCCAAAGAGGACGAGCCAAGCGTTTGTATCATGCACGACTGGATCTATCTGCCGAGCGCGTAAGGGAGGCTTCTATGACAAACAACGAATTGAATATCATCTTTGACGAACAGGTCAAACGCTGCGAAGCCGTTCTGCTTCACAAGGGCAAAGAGTATGCCCCTGATGAAACGGATCGGCTTTCTTCTTTTAAGGCGGCCGCGGCGCTCCTTCATTGTACGCAGCCGGAGGCGCTTTGCGGGATGCTGGCAAAGCATATCGTGTCTGTCTATGACATGTGCCTTACCGGTTCCGATCATTACGGGGCGGACGCCTGGGATGAAAAGATCACGGACAGCATTAACTATCTGATTCTATTAAGAGCAATCGTAAAGGAGGAACAAAGCCATAAACAAAATTGAAGTGAAAATACTGAACTGTTCGGCCGTGAAGGAAGCTGAACAAAACATGGTCTTTGCGGCCAGACTTACGCAGCGCGGCCACGAGATCAAGGATATGGACGATTTGATTGCCCTGTACGAAAAGTCGTTCAGCGAGGGAACGCTTAGGGCAATAAGCAGTCTGCCTCATCCCACCGTACAGAAATTTGCGGTTATCACGGTGGCCGTCGTTGGCGCGAGCAGGCGCTTCCTGGCGCAGATCACAAGGCACCAAAACGAAGTGAAGTTTATGAGCGCGTCGCTGCAATACAGCGATTACAGCTCTCAGGCGGAATTTGCCATGCCGTATGAGATCATGACCGCTCCCGACGATCTGAAAAAGCTCTACCTTGAAAGCTGCAAGTCGGATCTGGACTGCTACGAAACGCTTTGTAAGGCAGGAATCGGGCATGACGCTGCGGGCTACGCCACCCCGCAGGGATTACGGAACGTTCTTCTGATCTCCGCAACGCCCTATCAGTGGAAGCACATGATCGGTCAGCGCACTTGCCGGAGGAACACCGATGAAACCAGGATCGTGCTCCTGAAAATCTGGCAGGAACTATACGCTTTGAGCCCCGTACTCTTTGCCCCTGATAAGACAGGACCTTTCTGTCAGCGCGATATATGCGCCGAGGGAAAAATGAGCTGCGGCATGGCGATAGATAAAGCCCTTACACCCACTGACATTCTGCGTGCCGATTATCCGGTGATTATGACGGGAGGCACTATATGAAGATTAAACTGATTGATTTCGGCGTGCCCGAAGGACACCGACCTTACCGGGCGCATGATAATGACACCGGGGCGGATGTGTATATGCCCTATGACTGCACCTTGCAGCCTGGCGAGATTGCAAAGGTGCCGCTGGGCTTTGGGATCGAGGTGCCGGATGGCTATGCGGGTTATGTATTTCCAAGAAGCAGCATGGCGGTAAAGGGCCTTGTCTGCGAGCTGCCGCCTGTTGATTCCGGCTACCGGGGCGAGATCCACGCCATCATAAGCAATGTGAGCAATGAGGCGCACACGATTTCAAAGGATACCCGGATCGGGCAGTTTGTAATAACGCCTGTCGTGATTGCGGATTTCGTATCGGAACGAAAGGACGAGCGTGGCACCAGCGCCTTTGGGAGCACCGGAGAATAACAAAGAAATGGAGGAATGAATTTTGAAACTTGTTATTGCGGAAAAGCCCTCCGTCGCCATGTCTTTGGCGGCGGTTTTGGGTGCAAAGGAAAAGAAAGACGGGTATCTGGAGGGCGGCGGCTATCTTGTGAGCTGGTGCTTCGGGCACCTTTTGGAGCTGGCACAGCCGGATGCCTACGGCGAGCAGTACGGCAAGTGGCGGTATGAGGATCTTCCGATCCTGCCGAAGAGCTGGAAATACGCCGTGCCAAAGGACAAGAAAAAGCAGCTTGATCTTCTCTGCCGCCTGATGAAAGACGAGCGGGTGGAAAGCGTTGTGTGCGCTACCGACGCCGGGCGCGAGGGCGAGCTGATCTTTCGGCTGGTGTATAACCACGCTAAATGCAAAAAGCCTATGGAACGTCTATGGATTTCCAGCATGGAGGACGAGGCGATCCGGGATGGCTTTGCAAAGCTCCGTCCCGGTAAGGATTACGACAGGCTGTATGACACGGCTCTTTGCCGTGCCGGTGCGGACTGGCTCGTCGGAATAAACGCCACTCGCCTGTTTTCGGTGCTCTACGGGGCAACGCTCAATGTAGGACGCGTCATGTCCCCGACGCTGGCGCTTTTAGTAAAGCGTGAGGCGGAGATTTCATCGTTTGAAAGCAAGCCGTTCTATGTGCCGGAGATCGCCTGCGGCGGCTTCACGGCTTCCGGCGAAAAAACAGACGACTTGGCCGCTGCGGAAGCCGTTCAAAAGGCTTGTGACGGGCAAACTGCAATCGTGAACACGGTGGAAAAACAGACGAAGGCGGTGCAGCCTCCGAAACTCTACGACCTTACCACCTTGCAGAGAGAGGCCAACCGCCTTTACGGATACACGGCGCAGCAGACCCTTGACTACCTGCAATCCCTGTATGAAAAGAAGCTGGCTACATATCCGAGGACGGACAGCCGGTATCTCACCGAGGATATGGAATCTACGGCAAAGGAGCTTATTACATGGCTTTGCGGCAACATGCCCTTTGGCAAAGCGCATAACGGCTCTCCCGACCTTGCGAGAGTGACCGACAATGCGAAGGTCACGGATCACCATGCGATTATCCCCACTATGCAGCTTGCAAAGACGGTTCTGTCCGAGCTTCCTGCCGGAGAGCGCGACATACTGATGCTGATCGCTTCCCGTCTGCTATGTGCCACGGCGAAGATCCATGAGTTTGAAGCTGTCACAGCTAAACTTAGCTGCGCCGGTCACGACTTTACGGCAAAAGGAAAAACTGTTCTGCAGCCGGGATGGAAAGAAATCGAAAGCATTTTCAAAAGCGGGCTTAAGCAAAAAGAAGAAAAAGACGATGAGGATGCGGCTTTGCCGGAGCTTTCCGAAGGACAGACCTTTGAGAACGTGGCAGCGTCCGTCCGCGAAGGCAAGACGGCGCCGCCAAAGCATTATACGGAGGACACGCTTTTATCCGCTATGGAAACGGCCGGAGCCGAAGAAACGCCGGACGACGCCGAACGCAAGGGGCTGGGAACCCCTGCTACCCGTGCGGCCACGCTGGAAAAGCTGGTGCAGACCGGTTTTGTGCAGCGAAAGAAAAAGCAGCTTATCCCGACCGAAAAGGGCGTCAATCTGATCGCCGTTTTGCCGGAGAAAATCAAGTCTCCGCTGCTTACGGCACAGTGGGAATCCATGCTGAAACAGGTGGAGCGCGGCGAGGTCAGCGCGGACAGCTTCATGGACGGGATCGCCGACATGAGCCGGGAGCTTGTGAAAACGAACACCGCGCCGGACAAACACTTCTTGTCCCTGTTTCCGAAAAAGGACGGCGGCGAGGCAATCGGGACATGCCCCCGCTGCGGTCATGCAGTTAAGGAGCGGCAAAAGGGCTTCTTCTGTGAAAACCAGGACTGCGAATTTGCCCTCTGGAAAGACAATAAGTTTTTCACCTCCAAGAAAAAGACAGTTACAAAACCTATTGCTGCGGCGCTCTTAAAAGAGGGCCGCGTTTCCGTATCCAGTCTGTACAGCGAAAAGACAGGAAAGACCTATGACGCGGTTGTTGTCCTGGACGATACCGGAGAAAGATACGTCAATTTCAAGCTGGAGTTTTCGGATAAACGAGGGGGCAAGAAATGAGCCGTGGCATGTGCTTTTCCTACGGCGGGTTTCACTTTATCCCTGTGCGGCAATTTGAAAAGGACGAGGGCGATTTTTTCGCCCTCTCCAAACGGCTGGAAATCGATCCGGCGCTGGGACTTTCGGCTTATAAGGAAAGACAAAAGTTTCCCTATACACATAAGGATTTCTACGCTGCGACGGCCGATAAGACCTGTGATATATTCCGCTGTCTGGAAAACGGAAAGCTCTATGTGCCGGGAGAACGGGAGCTGTTCATTTATCACGATCCGTATCCCGAACGAAAAATACCGCTTGAGATCAAGGATAGTCTTATGCTGATCGATACGGCGACCAGACGCTTTGATATGCGGGACATCGACAACCGGCGCTTCATGTACGAGCCAAAGACCGGTGTGTTGATCCTCGGTGAGCAATATGGAAAGGTCAAAGGGCTTCCGGGAAGCCACGCCGAAGATCTTGCGAAGGCCGGGATCACGGCAGGCTACGACGACTATGTGCGGGGCTGGGTCGGCACCGGCCGGGAGTATCCCAAAGGCGTAATACATTTCGCCCCAAACGTGGATGAAAAGAACATCGCCTTATTCGACCGGGCTTTTGACACGCTGGAAATGTTTCGGGAAAACGGCGCTGCGGCGGAAACGGTTGTCCGGGCCTTCGGTAAACGCTGGGAGCAACCCTTATTTGCTATCCTAAATGCTACACCGGAACGGGAACAAAAGCCCTCTGTCAAGGAGCGGTTAAAACAAAGGCCGGAGCAACATGCCCGGCCAAAACAAACACCTAAATCAAAACAAAAGGAGGCGGAACTTTGAGTATAAAGCATATCAACACAGATGACCTTCGGCGCATGGATGGCAAAGAAGGTCTTGTCATTATGGGCTGCGGCGGCGATCTTTCGGAATGGCTTGACGGGATCAACGATACGCTTGCCAAAGCCGAAATCCTGCAAAATGGGAGCCGCTTTCAGGAAGCCTATTCATTCGAGTATAAGGGGCTTACCTGTATGCTGTTCCCCTTTGAAGAAACGGATCTGAATATGGGAAAGCTGGCAATGTGGCGGCTGAATACCCACGAAGCCTACGGCGGCACCTGGCTTTCCGATTTTGTTCCCAACTATTTGGGCGGGTATCTTGAAGCGCAGGCTGTGGAGCCGGAAAAGCCGGATTGTCCCCTGATCGGCCAGGACGGGAATATCTTTAATCTGGTAGGTATCGCTGCCCGGACGCTTAGGGAGAATGACATGAGGGACAAGGCAAAAGAAATGTCCGACCGTGTATTTGCTTCCGGGAGCTACGATGAAGCGCTCTGTATTATCGGGGAGTATGTCAATATCACGGATTCCGAAAGTGCCAGGCAGCCGAGACAATCGGTGCGGGATCAGATCAAAAACGCAAAAGCGGCGGAGCCGTCCGAGAAACCGGCTCACAAACATCAACCGGAACGATAAGGAGGTACACGATGGAACAAAAGACTTACGGAGTATGGGCGGTGCGAAGCTCCGGCTCTATCTTTGGAGCTGCACAAGCCTGGTGCAAGGAGGACGGAAAACTCCTTGAATTTGATACCGAGGAAGCCGCCAAAGCCTATGCAATCGAACTGAACGGCAAAGCGACGGCGAATGTCCATTACTATGTCAAGGAAAAAGAGCCGGAACCCGGCGCAATCAGAAAAACGGAAACGGCGGTGGAGCTGGATGCGCGAGCGCATGATGATTTCACGCCCCGCGACCCGGCGGCGGAAAAGCTGAATGAGATTCCCGGCAGGCAACTTACCCCGGACGGGAAAGCTCCCATGCCCGGCAGACCGGCACATTTGCCGGAGAACTATCTGTTGAACGCGGAGCTTCACAAGGAGGCGCAGACCGGCAACTACAATATGCTGGATGGGCGCCTGGACAACCTGGCGCCCGAAAAGCCGGATCTGACAGACGGTCAGACCCATGACGAGCTTATGGAGCTGGCGCCGGAAACGCTGGCGGGTGAAAAGGAATCCGTCTTGGATAAGCTGAAAGCGGAGCTCCCGGAGCATGAAGCAAGGCACCTTGTCCCCGGCAATCCCGAAAGGGAGCGATAATATGATCCTGAATAAATTTGAAGATGCAGACATACTGGATTCGCTAAGACGGATCATGGAGCTTCATACGAAGCATTACAAAGAGGACTTCGACCTGGATGTTAAAATCATACAGAGAATGGCGATGTCAGAAAGCCCGGAGGATCGCCGCCTTGTATGGCTGTCCAGACCGAACGGCACTCACTGCTTGCGTGAGAGGGACATCTATCTGCAAGACAGTCACGAAAATAAGGTCTTCTGTTTTTATCATGACCAGACAAAAGACCCGGTTCTTGCCTATGCGCTCACATTAAAAGACAGAGCTGGGCCTATCGTAACGGGAGACATTTATCAGCTTGATTATCATACGGAAGTGGAGCGGGTAAAGCTCCTGACCTGCCCGATCCATAGGGCTGCGCTGACCTTTGCGGACGGCGCGGAGTTTACCGTGCCATACGAAACCTACCGGGGCTATGTCAACGAGCTTTCCGTCAAACACGGAGAACTGAAAGCAATCGGATATGAACCTGAAAGCGAGGCGGAGCTGTCTGCTATCCTGTCGCGGCAAAGGTCCCGGAGATCTTTCCAGGCGAACAAGGGCGATATTGAGAAGCATATCGGCGATCTGAAAAAAACATCGGTACGCGGGAAACTGCTGGAAGCAAAGGAGGCCGTTGCTTCGTCCCCTGAAAAGCATGTGCGCAAGGGAGAACCTTCATTATGAGAAAAGAGCCCCGATCTGTGCAGCTTCATTTCGTTATATCCGAGCCGGAGGCAGAGCTGATAAAGGAGCGCATGGCGGAGCTTGGGATCACAAATCTGTCCGCATACCTTCGGAAAATGGCTGTGGACGGGTATATCGTTCATCTGGACATGAGCGAGATCCGGGAACTGACGCGGCTCCTTCGTATCTGCTCCAACAATCTCAATCAGTATGCCAGGCGAGCACATGAAAGCGGGAGTGTTTATGCAGCGGATATAGACGACCTGCGGACAAGGCTTGACGAGCTTTGGGAAGCGGCTGATACTATGCTGCGCGGCTTTGCAAAAATACCGTAAAACGCGCCGCCGCCCCGCTGACTTTCTGCTTCCGGCACGGTAGAATGAATGTGAGAAATCTTATAAGGAGGCTTCGACCATGCGCTGGATATTGAAAATCCTATTCCTTCCGCTGATCCTGATTACCTGGATCATATATGCTATGTGCAAGCTGTTTGTCATTGCCTCCGGCGCTGTGCTGGGGGTTTTGGCGGGGCTTGTGTTCATGGCTTCAATCGTTTTATTCTTCAAGGCCGGTATATGGGCTGGGCTGTCATGGCTTGCGATTGCCTTTCTGATAAGCCCTTACGGTCTTCCGATGGTGGCCGCCTGGCTGACTGGAAAGATTGGCGGACTGAACTATGCGTTGCGAGACTTTCTCGCAAGCTGACAATTCAAATCCTTTTCGAGCGGGGCGTTTCGGCGTCCCGCTCATTTCATCTATGGAGGTATCTTATGAAAGACCAAACACCGATGTATTATAAGCCGCTCTACTATGCGGCTGAAAATGGAGAAATGGAGCAATACCGCGCTTCCCATTTTGCAAATCAAGCGTGCAGGGATGCGATTGAAAAAGCGATTGCCGAGCATTATCGTGATAATCACCTTGATCCGGTGGCAGTAAAAGAAGTCACAGAGCAATTTGGATATGAGCGAACTCTTGTAGTCCTTGCGAGAACAGTAAAAGAACGGGATTGGTATGCACGCTTTTCAAATGAGAATAAAGCCTGGGCGAAAAGCCTTGACGACCTCCCTGACCCGGATACAACCAGCTATTTCCGCTACCTGATAAACAAATCTCACCCAGGGCTTGTCGATCTCTTTCTGACACAGGTGCGTCGTGGGTACGCAAAGGAACAGGAGAAAAAGCCTTCGGTCCGTGAGAGTTTGAAGCAAAATGTTGAGCGAACTGCGACAGAGCGTAAGCCCGGAAAAAGCAAAGAGCCAAATCGATAAACATCTATTTTTGAAATCGCACGAAACAAGGTGTTTTCTAATAGTTTCGTGCATATATAAAAATTTGCGTTTTTGAAATCGCACGAAACCATTGCATTTCCCCTTGTTTTGTGCTATTATAAAAACGAGAGGAGGGATCGCAATGGATCTTTATAAGGAGCTCGCCAATTTGCGCTGTTTTACCCACCAGGATTTGGTGCAGCTTGTCGGTTCAGAAAATGCGGCTGCCTGGCAAATACGAAACTACCTTAAAAAAGGATATATCGAGCGCATACGGCGAGACCTATATGCGGTTATCAGTATGGAAACGGGACAAGCAATACCGAACCGTTATCAGATAGCTTCTCGTGTGACGGATGCTTCGTATGTGTCCCATCACAGTGCATTTGAGTTTTACGGATATGCAAATCAAGTTTTCTACGATGTCTATTTTGCCAGTGAGAAACGTGTAAAAACATTTTCGTATGACGGATTGACCTACTGTCCTTTGACATATCGTGGAAGCGTTGGCGTAACGGAAACGAATACCGGCATTCGGGTAACTTCAATCGAACGGACGGTAATAGACAGTATTGCAGATTTTGAAAAAATAGGCGGTTTGGAAGAACTGCTGCGCTGCCTTCTCCTGATACCGACCCTTGACAGCGATAAGCTGCTTGCTTCTTTGGAGTTATACGGACGCGGGCAGTTATATCAAAAGACAGGTTATATCCTTGAATCGATGCGGGAAGAATTGGCCCTGCCGGAGCGTTTTTTTGCAGAGTGTGAAAAGCAGTCATCTTCCAGTAAAACATATCTTTTTGAAAAACAGGATGACTTTGTTCTTTTTCCTAAATGGAAGCTGTTTGCTCCAAAGAACCTGAAATCAATCATAAACAAGGGGGTAACTGATTATGATGCAGTTTGATCGTATTTTACTCGGCAGGCAGGCAAAAGAGCTTGGCTTTGTCCGCGATACTTTCGAAAAGGTCTGCCGCCTTGCGGATGTTCTGACCTTTATGGAGAGCGACCCTCTGTTGGCGGACGGCTTGGCTCTGAAAGGAGGCACGGCGATCAACCTGACGATTTTCAATCTGCCTCGCCTCTCGGTGGATATTGATCTCGACTTTTCAAAGGATGTCCCACGGGAGCCTATGCTTGCGGAGAGAAAACAGATCCATTCGCATATCCAAAAATATATGGAGGCTGCGGGATATTCGCTCAGTCTGAAATCAAAGCAATATCATGCGTTGGATTCTTTTGTGTACGAGTATATCAATGCCGGTGGAATGAAAGACAACCTCAAAATAGAGATCAACTATATGCTCCGCTGTCATGTCCTCCCTGTGTCACGAAGAACGTGCTGCCTCCCATGGACCAGTCAGACGCTTACTGTGCTGAGCGTTGATCCAATGGAGATCTTCGCCGCAAAAACGGTAGCACTCCTAAATCGTGCTGCGCCGCGGGATCTCTATGATATGTTCAACATGCAAAAGTATGGACTGTTTGACGAAACACAGGAGCGGCTTTTCAAAAAGTGTGTCATGTTCTATTCGGCTATTGCCTCGGAGAATGTACCGGAAGAATTTGATCTTGAAGGGTTCGGAAACATATCGCTCCATAAAATCAAAACGGATCTGACGCCTGTGCTTCGCCGCGGAGAACGTTTTGACCTTGCCGACGCGCAGAAGCAGGTAAAAATCTATCTGTCCGATATACTCAAACCGGAGGATACGGAGCTTGCCTTCTGGCGGGCCTTTGCAGATGGGAAATATCAACCGGAATTGCTTTTTGAGGATGCCGACATTCTTGCACGGATCGCTCATCACCCGATGGCGCTTTGGAAGTGCGGAGGGCGTGACGTAGCACATAAAGAAACGCCGGAAATATAACGACTGCATAGCAAGGGCTGTCCTTCGGGGCAGCTCTTTTCAATTTACAAAGGGGGTGATCCTGATAGCAACCACACGGCTTATGCCGCTCCATATCGGCAAAGGGCGGAATGTATCGACCGCCATATCCGACATTATCGACTATGTGGAAAATCCGCAAAAGACGGATAACGGGCGGCTGATCTACGGCCATGAGTGCGACACCCGTACCGCCGACGCGGAGTTTCTTTTGTCTAAACGCCAGTATATAAATCTCACCGGCAGACAGCGAGGCGCGGACGATGTGATCGCTTATCACCTTCGCCAATCCTTTAAGCCCGGCGAGGTCACGCCGGAAAAGTCGAACGAGATCGGCCGGGAGCTTGCGCTGAAGCTGACGAAAGGCAACAACGCCTTTATCGTCTGCACCCATATAGACAGGCACCATGTCCATAACCACATAATCATCAATTCCGTGGATCTCGACTGCACCCGGAAATTCAGAAACTTTTGGGGATCGACCTGGGCGATCCGGCGCATGAATGACAAGCTCTGCCTGGAGTATGGACTATCCATTGTAGAAAATCCAAAACCCAGCCGCGGGCACTATGGCACATGGCTGGGCGAAGAAAAGCAGCACTCCTATCAGGAACGGCTTCGCCGGATCATCGACGCGGTGCTGGAAGAAAAGCCAAAAGACTTTTCCGACTTTCTGAAAAAACTGGAGGAATCCGGCGTTGAGGCCAATACCGAGCGAAAGAACCTGCGGCTGAAACTTCCGGGACAGGATCGTTATACACGCTGCAACACCCTGAAAGGCGACTACACAGAACAGGCGATCAAGGAGCGGATCGAGGGAACGAGGATCGCCGCACCGAGGCGCGCCGGGCGAAAGACGGTGCCGCCGAAAATCGGTCTGCTCGTCGATATAGATGCAGCGATCCGCGCGGGCAAGGGTCCCGGCTATGAACGCTGGGCGAAGGTCTTTAACCTGAAACAGCTCTCGCAGGCCGTCCTCTATCTCAAAGAGCACGGCGACATGAGCTATGAGGAATTGAAAGAACGCTCTGCCGCCGAGACTACAAAATTCAATGAATTGTCCGCGGAGATAAAGGATCTGGAAACGCAGATGACCGCCAACGGCGAGCTGCAACAACAGATCGTGAACTATGCCAAGACGCGGGCGGTCTATGTGGATTATCGCAAGGCCGGATACAGCAGGAAATTCAAAGAAGCACACGAGGCGGAAATACTGATCCACCAGGCAGCAAAGAAATACTTTGACGAGCTGGGAATAAAAAAGCTGCCTTCCGTGAAATCGCTCCGGGAGGAATATGCCGGACTTCTCTCACAAAAGAGGGCTACCTATGCCGCATATAAACATGCGCGCGAGGATATGAAAGAGCTATATAATGTCAAATCCAACGTGGAGCACCTTCTTGAAATCAACGAGCGGGATAAAGCCCCCGACCGGAAGAAAACGCGGCAGTAGCTTTTCTCCGCTTGTGGTATCCAGCGTCAGCAGGACGCGCAGCCGTGAGTGAAGCTCACGATCTCAGGGGTTTGGGGAAATGTCACCAACAAGCATTTTGCGAGGACAGGCCATATGGCCGCCTCGCAAAATTCGCAAACTTGTACAAGTTTGCATTGCTTGCCAATTAGACAGCACTAAGTACTACTGCGAAATCGTCGCTGATATAAGTTAATATCTCAAATATGTAATTATATGACGCTCTACAACGATGTGTAATGCATGAGAACTTTAATGTATTCTGAATGTGGAATAACCCTTTATAATTCATCACAAAGATGCCAGGACACCCGGCTTTATTGAGCTCAACGACCACATGATCGAGCCTGAAAAAGCAGAGCATTTCCATATCCGGATGAGCAACGAAAGCTTTGAAGCCATTACTGATCTTGAGACGTCCTGGCCGACCTTTTATCCTGCAGGCCTTGACGCCGAAGAAATCTGCGAAGAAATGATCGGGCATGACCATGGCGATGGGGAACATGAGGAAGAACTGGATGAACATGTCTGGCTTTCCCTGAAAAACGCCAATGTACTGTGCAATGCGATTGCGGATACACTGGTCCGAATCGATGGCGAAAACGCCTCTGTGTACGAGGGGAATGCTCTGAGCTATCTTGATAAGCTGAATAAGCTGGATCAGGAGTATACGGAGGCAGTTGAAAAAAAAATTCTTATGAAAAGCTCAATTTCACAGGTGTTTGCAATGTAGGCAAGTATCATACACGGAATACCCAGCAATATCCAGCTCAGATCTTGTGACTGCGTATATTTTTTTGTCCATGTCTTTCCCTAAAACTTTTTCGGAATGACAGCCTGAAACCCAAACAGATCGATCAGCCCATAAACTGCCCAAACAACGTCGAAAGTAAAAATAGTGTCCACAATAGATTTCTCCCCCTATGTCCAAAAATACGAAATGATCCCCATGCCGAAAACTTTTCCTATCGCGTGAGCAATAAAGAACGGCAACAGGTTTTTATCCTTTGACCGGCGGTACAGTAGGTACACAAAGCCGCCGAACAGCAGTCGCCGAAATAATTGGATCATACCGATCCCTTTAAGCTGCTGAAAGAGCGAAAACATAAGACCTGCCGCCACTTTGCGGATTCCTGCCGGTTAATGGCGAAGAATCAAGACCGCGAAAAATAACAGCAGCGTGCTCGTAATCTCACACACAAAAAGTTGAGGCAGATTCTTTTGAAAACCAGATCCTCTATCCCTTGCTACAACGGAAAGTTGGCTTTGCCAAAAGAACGGAGAACAAGGAAGAAAAAATGATCGACAGACATATCCAAGCAGATGACGGGGCGATAAAAAACTTGCAGGCTGGGGGTCTGCCCGCTGTTTTCAATAGAGGCGACATATCGGGGAGAAATGCGTATCTGCTCCGCAAGTTCCCTGCGGGTCAGATTTCGCTCCCTTGCGGCTTTAGTGGCCTGTCCGAATGGTTTGAAGTTCATTTTTTCAGCTCGCCGCTTCACAGTATCACCTCCCACAATACACCTGAGCAAAATCGCCTATTTTTTTATAATCATTTCTTTTACTGCTGCCGGGGTGTCGCCAAAAGTATGATGAAAAGCGGAATAGAAATTGCTGATGCCGTGATACCCCACTTCATGGGCGATTTCATGGATAGAAAAAACATTTTCCTCCAAAAGATCAAGCGCCCGTTCCATGCGAACTGTCCGGATATATTCAGCAACGCTTTTTCCTTCTATCAGTCTGAACCCTTTTTGCAGCTTATTCTTGTTTGTGCCGACCTCTCTGCAAATCTCAATGATGGAAGGAAGGGCTTTCAATTTATTCTGTATAATGCTTTTCGCTTCTTCTACCGCACGAATCTCGTTCTCGTCGAGATAGACCGGCGGCTGTGCGGATAGCTGCTGCACAAGGTCGATCAGATACCCGGCCGCCTCCAGCCCAAAACCCTTCAGCCATGTATCAAAGGCAAGCCCTGTCAGGCGGCATTGCTCAATGCGGCGGTAGATGGACACCAACTCCGGCGCATGAAGGTCTGCGCCGTGTATGGTGTTCTTTGCATCTCTCCAAAAGCTGTCATAGAGAGGGATATTGTTCTCCGCGAAAAACTGCTCCTGAAAATACAGTCCCTGAAAACGTAACCGCTGCCCTCCGGGAACTTTCATAAAGAACGGCACTGGCGAATCAAAGACGAAGCAGTTGACGCCCTCGCCGAAGTGAATTGTCTGATCTCTCTGTGTGTAGGCTTCCACGGTCCCCTGCTCGCTCAGCCCGATTCCTACATAGCGCTGACTAAACTGACTGCGGATGATTGTATCCTTCGGATAGGTAAAGTCCGCGTCCGCTGCGGAAAAGCCGTGCAGATCGCCCCAGAAGCGCACCTTGGAGTGCTGCCTCGGAAACACATAGCGAAAGCCGTTTACTGCGTCCTTTCGTAGGCCACCGAGCGATATATAGTAGTTCAGCATTTCCTCGATGCTGTGTATTGTAACCATCTTGCCGCTCCTCTCTTTCTGTTTTGGCACACTGTTTTCTGTTTTGGCACAAATTTCGGTTAGCAATAGGCAACTCGCAGATGTGATTATATCACAAAACCGCCGGTAATTCAACGATTTCCGCAAATTTCGCACAACATCGGCTTATTTCTGAGGCACTTTCCGAGCCGTTGACAATACAGCGGCCATGCGTATAATGATTACTGGTTAAGCTCGTCTAACCAACAATCATTTTGCTTGCGGTGGCTGCTCTTGAGCGTTGCGCCGCTGAGAAAGGAGTTCTATGCAAGAAGCAAAGAAAAATGTCATTCTTCGCGTGTTCCGAACGGCGCATTGCCCTCCGGGAAAGTATTTCTTTGGCGTGACCTGCTCTGCGCTCAGCGTCCTGCTGTCCGGCGTACCGTTCTATACGGTCTACCGGATCATCCGGCTTTTTCTGCTGGCATCGCTTGATGGTGCGGCTGCTCCGACCCACGAGATATGGATGTGGGCAGCAGTCACGATAGGAAGTATCGTGCTGGGCATCGTGCTGTCTGTAATCGGCAGCTTTTCCTGCCATGCCTGCGCATTCAATGCACTCTATGACCTGCGTATGCGCCTCCTCGACCACATGGGACGGCTAAACCTCGGCTTTTACACAGGCGGTCAATCCGGCGCAACGCAGAAGATGATGAATGAGAATATCGAAAAGATGGAAAATATCATTGCCCACGATGTTTCCAATATTTTCGGCGCGGGGCTGTTGCTGGCAGCTTTGGCCGTGCTGATGTTCTCACTCAACATTCCGCTGGCACTGACGATCTTTATCGCTCTCGTGCTTGCGTTTCTCATCCAGTTTTCCGCTTTCGGCGGAAAGCAGGGTCAGAAGATATGGAGCGACCTGAACTGTTCCTCCACCGAGCTGGATGCAGCGTTTTCTGAATATGTGGCGGGCATGGAGGAAGAAAAAATCTTCGGCAGACCTGAAGCGGCAGCCCGCCGCCTGACAGGGCTGGTGGAGAAGAACAGGGAGCATTGGACGGTCTATCTGAAGCGTGTCACGCCGATTTTCGGCGCATATAAGACCATCACAATCTCCGTGCTGGCGTTCCTGCTTGTTTCCGGCTGCGCATTGCTGTACCTGCATCCCGGCGACCATGAGCTTATGATGGAGCTGTTGATGTTCCTGATAGTCGGTCCCGCCTGCATCAGTCCCTTGATGGAACTTGTGGAGTTCGGAGCAGATTTGCGGAACCTGGCAGTACGCATGGATCAGATTGACGAGGTGCTGAATATGCAGCCCATATCCGAGGGAACGGAGACTGCCCCAAAGGGTGGAGCTGAAATTGTGTTTCAGGATGTGAGCTTTTCCTATCAGAACGCTGCCGACCCTTTGCGCCGCATGGCGCTGGATCATCTGACAATAAAAATTCCTGCCGGGAGCTTCGCCGCGCTGGTAGGACCATCCGGGGGAGGAAAATCCACGGCAGGGCAACTCATCGCCCGCTTTTGGGATGTGGAGAGCGGATCTATCACCATCGCTGGACATGACATCCGGGAGTATTCAATGGAAGCCTTGATGAATGCCGTTGCCTTTGTTTTTCAGGACACGCACATCTTTGCGGAGAGTGTTTATGACAATATCGCCATGCACCGCAAGGTTCACCGCGAGGATGTGGAGAAGGCGGCAAAGGCGGCAAGATGCCATGATTTCATTCTCTCACTTCCAAATGGCTATGATACCAAACTGGGTGACGGCGGGCATAAGCTGTCGGGCGGTGAGGCACAGCGTATCGCCATTGCAAGGGCAATATTAAAAGACGCGCCCATCGTCGTGTTAGATGAAGCGATGGCTTTTACCGATGCGGAAAATGAGCTTGCTCTGAGAGAGGGCATGGCGGAGCTTTTGTACGGCAAAACCGTCCTGATGATCGCCCACCGGCTCTATTCCATTCAGGATGCGGACTGCATCTTTGTATTGGAGAACGGGCAGCTCAGGGAACAGGGCTCACATACCGAGCTGCTGCAAGCAGACGGTCTGTATGCACACCTGTGGGCGATTCAGAACGAAACCGAAAGCTGGCAGATGAAGGGAGGGGTTTCCCATGCTTAAAATGATTCGACAGTTCACCTTCCATCATCCAAAGCAGATCATCGCGCCGACGCTGTGGTTGTTTCTCTCACAGGCGTTCAGCATTCTTCCCGCCATCCTCGCATATATGGCGATCTATCTTTTGGGACAGGCATTTTACCCTCCCTATACGCTGGATATTGCGCTGCTGATTAAAATTGCGATTATAGGGATTACCTATGTCCTCCTGCAATATGCAGTGGAACTGATCTCCTATTACAATACCTATGGGCGAGCTTATCACGACACGGCAGACAAGCGTATTACATATATTCAAAAGTTGCGCCGTCAGAACCTCGGCTTCTTTTCCTCGAAGGAATCAGGGGAACTGATTAGCTCCTTTGCAAGTGATTTTGCCAATGTGGAGTACACCATGTGCTTCTGGCTGCCTTATCCCATCGGTATAGGCTTTCTGTTGCTGCTTTCCTTTGTTTGTATATTGTTCTTTGACTGGCGCATGGCGGTTGCGATTTTTGCAATGCTGCCCATCTGCACGATCCTGATGCTGCAAATTGCAAAGGTCAAGGAAAAACATAGCCGCTCCGTTATGGAGGCCAAGACAAGAGCTGCAACGCAGCTCAACGAATACCTGCACGGCATGAAAGATCTCAAAGCCTACCACCGTACCGGCAGCGGCTTCGAGGCGCTGAAAAAAGCGTTTTCTGATTTGCGCAGGGAATCCCTGCTGGACGAGGCCGTTGCAGGCAGCCTTTCCACTCTGTGCGCTTCGTTGGTCAAATTCGTTGTTCCCGTGACGGCGACAGTGGGGCTGTATCTGCTGATGGGCGGCAGTCTTACCATATTGGATTTCGCAGGCTTTCTTGTGATTGCCACAAAGCTGACCGAACCGGCGCTTACCCTTGTGAGCAGCATTTCAGCGCTGCGGGGCATGGCTCTCTCCGGTGAGCGGCTGGACAAGGTGATGACGATGACCGACCCTTCTGGCGAGGACAAAATCTCCCATGGCGACAGCTATGCGTTTGACAGCGTTTCCTTCCACTATGCAGCGGATAGCAACGTGATCCATGGCGTGAGCTTTGAAACACCGGCAGGGGCACTCACTGCGCTGGTAGGACCCTCCGGCAGCGGTAAATCGACGCTTCTGCGGCTAATGGCGCGGTTCTGGGACTATCAACAGGGGCAGGTGCGGTTTGCCGGAAAAGAGCTTCGCAGCATCGCGCCGGAAAGCCTGCTTTCGCAGGTGTCTATGGTGATGCAGAACGCCTATCTGTTCCGGGGTACGATTCGGGAGAACCTATGCTTCGGGAATGAGTGCATCACCGAACAGCAGATGCTCGACGCCTGCCGAAAAGCACGCTGCCACGACTTCGTCTCCGCCTTACCGGAGGGCTATGATACGGTGATAGGCGAAGGCGGCGCAACCCTGTCCGGGGGCGAGCGGCAGCGTATTTCGCTGGCAAGAGCGTTTTTGAAAGATGTCCCAATCCTGCTTCTGGACGAGCCTACCGCATCCCTTGACGCGGACAGTGAAGCGATGGTGCAGAGAGCGTTGGATGAAATATCCAAAGAACGCACCATCATTATGATCGCACATCGGCTGAAAACCGTGCGCGGCGCACAGCAGATCCTTGTTCTTGAAACCGGAAGGGTCACACAAAAAGGAACCCATAACCAGCTTGTCGGGACAGACGGACTCTACTCACGACTGTGGGAATTGCAAAATCAGGCTGGAAACTATACTTTCAAACAATCTTAGGAGGAGAAAAAACATGAAATCAAAGTTCCTGAACCTCAAGGAGTTCGTCCTTGTTATCGTATTGTCCTGCCTGATGATCGGCATCGGCTACCTCATCTTGCTGCCCTTTGCGGCAAATATGCAGCTTCTCTATTTCCTTGAGCCGGGGCTGATTGGCCTTGTCAACGGCATCGTCTATGTGCTGATGATCCGCAAGTGCCCGAAAATCGGAAAGCAGTTTATCATTGCCGCGCTGTACGGTACCTATATGCTGATCATGGGCAGTGCCTATGCCGCAATGTATTTTTACATTTTGGGCGTCATCAATGAGCTGATTATGTTGGGGAACGGTTATCAGAGCAAGGTGCGCCCCGCCATTCCTCATGTCCTCATGTGGTGCATGAACGCAATGGGAAGCACCTTGAATCTGTTCCTGTTCCGAGCAAGCTACGTCAAGATTTACATGGATTTGGGTATGGACGAGGCAACGGCAGCAGCGTCGGTCAATCAGATGGCAGAGTTTTGGTGCGCCCCGCAAAATATTCTGATTTCTCTTGGCGTGACGGCGATTCTTTGTATTGGCGGTTATCTGCTTGGTATCAGAATGTTAGGAAAGCACTTTAAGCCTGCTGGTGTCGCATGAACGCAGAGAACACAAAAATCGGAACGACCATTGATCCGAGGACATGGATTGCACACCTTTTGACCGGTGTAGCAGCAATTATTCTGATCCATTCAAACATAGGAGGGCTGTGCCTGTTCGTGTGGTGTATGATCTTGCAACTCACCCTGCGAAAGGGGCAATATACCCTATTGTTTCTGTCTGTGTACATCGTGTTGACGGGCTTTGCATGGATAGGGGTACAGCTTCTTCTTGACGAACGCTTTTACTTTTTGGGGCTGGCGTTCTCAAATATGGGCGTCATTGGGCGAAAGGCAATCGTACCATTATCTTTTGCAATTTGCCTTGCAAAAGAGCCTACCGGCTCCCTGCTGGCCTCATTACAGGCCATGCGGATGCCGAAAGCGGTTGGAATCGGGCTTGCTGTTCTGCTTCGTTTCTTCCCGACCATAGGGAATGAGTATCACGCAATTCGCGCCTCACAGCGATTTCGTGGGATCGGGGTAGGTGTGTTACATACGATAATCCATCTTCCTTCAACGGTGGAATACATACTGATTCCTCTTATTCTGCGCACGACAAAGGTTGCCGAAGAACTCTCCGCCTCTATGACGGTGCGCGGGGTACGTTTTTCAGGGGAGACGGTTTCCTATCGCCCTGTCCGCTTTACGGTAAAAGATGCCCTGCTCTGCGTGACGGCACTACTGATTCCAACGGCTGTATTTCTATTGGAAAGGAGAGGTGTATTTTGATCGAACTGAAAAACCTGTCTTTTTCCTATGAGAACACAAACGAAGCAAGGGGGCAGCTCAGAGGCATCGATCTTCATGTGAAAAAAGGCGAGCTTGTGATTATCTCAGGCAAAAGCGGATGTGGTAAAACCACGCTGACCCGCGTTCTAAATGGGCTTTGCCCAAGCTTCTATCCGGGTGAGATTGATGGTGAATATATCCTTGATGGAGATGATGCGCTTAAAATGCCGATCCATCGTTTAGGGACGATGGTGGGCAGCGTCTTTCAAGACCCTCGCAGTCAGTTTTTTGCCACCAATACAACGGATGAAATCGTGTTGGGAATGGAAAACATTCCGCTAAAACGCGAGGTTATGCAGGAACGCTTGAACGCGGTTTGCAAACAAATGGATATTGAACGTCTCGCTGATCGGAGAATTTTTCCTCTTTCCAGCGGCGAAAAGCAGCTTGTCGCTATCGCCTCCGTCTGTGCGATGGAGCCAAAAGTTATTGTGTTAGACGAGCCGTCTGCAAATTTGGACAGCGAAGCAATGGTACGTCTCGGAGTATTGCTTTACCGCCTGAAAACGGCGGGACATACGATTATTCTTTCGGAGCACCGCTTTCACTATGTGCGGGATTCCTTTGACAGGCTTCTTTTCATGGAGGACGGAGCGATTGCTGCCGTTTATAACCGAGAAGAAGCGCTGTCTCTGACTGCAAAGAAAATGGCGTCAATGGGACTTCGCCCCTTTGACGCCCCGACCTTTTGCGTGGGTGGGGCCTATCGACAGGATCAGGATGACACTTTGCAGGTGTCCGCAATCTCCTGCATATTGGACAGGCGGCAGATTTTGGATGAAGTAAATCTTACGGCAAAGAGCGGGAAGATCCTCGCAATCGCCGGGCCAAACGGCACAGGTAAATCTACCCTCTGCCGCATTATTACCGGTTTATATCGGGCAACAGGGACAGTTTCACTAAACAACGAACTGCTAAAGAGGAAACGCCGCACGCAGGAATCCTTCTTTGTACAGCAGGATTCGGACTATCAACTTTATGCACCTACCGTGCTGGATGAATTTTTCCTTGGAAAAAAGAAAACAGCAGAGCGGAAAGAAACGTCCCTTTCCCTGTTGCGCGAAATGGGCTTGTCTGATTTTGTGGATCGTCATCCCGCATCCCTATCGGGTGGTCAAAAACAACGTCTGCTTTTGGCGCTGGCGGCGGCGAGTGAGCGAAGGTTTTTGGTGTTCGATGAGCCAACCAGCGGTCTGGACGGATTCAATATGCGCATGGCAATCAAGCTGTTGAAGAGACTTGCTGAAAGAGGCTGCTGCATTTTGCTTATCACCCATGATATGGAGCTGATTGCAGAAGCTGCTGACAATGTTCTTTACCTTGAAAAAGGGAAAGTACGATACCACAGAAATATACAGCGTTAATAGGAGGTGTGCTTTATGGTTCTACATTCCTCCAGGGAAGATTATCTAAAAGCAATACTGATTCTGCAAAAGGATAACGGTAAAGTGCGCTCCGTTGATGTCGCCGCTTACATGGGCGTTTCCAAACCCAGCGTCAGTCATGCAGTAAAGTTGTTACGCAAAGGAGGTTTTCTCACGAAAGATAGCGACCACTTTCTGCACCTTACCGATTTGGGTCAAGAAACGGCGGAAAAACTCTATGAACGCTATCAGTATTTTGCGAAGCACCTTGCCGGTGCCGGTGTTGATACTGCGATTGCGGAGGAAGAAGCCTGCAAGATGGAACATACGATCAGCGACGATTCCTTTAAGCTGCTGAAAGAGCGAAAACAGAAGGACTGCCCTTTTGCGGCTTCCTGCCGGTTAATAGCGGAGAATCAAGACCGTGAAAAATGACAGCAACGGGCTCGTAATCTTATATATAGAAAGAACCGGTGTATTAGATGAAAGCTCTCGTTTTTGGTAAATGATTTTTGCGCAAAACGAAAGATTCGTCGTTGTTGCGCAGTGGAGCGGAGGGTCAAACTCATGAAAAAGCAATGGTCCGTAAGAAACAAGAGAAATAAGACGGACTCTTTCGTTTAAGGAAGCGTTTTGTTGCACCGCGATCTGCAAAGAATCGATTGCGGTGGATTTCAACACGCTTATTATTTGACTATCCTCAACTAAATTTTCCCTTTTACAATAATACAACATACCGCCTGACCGTACCATGCTTTGTCTTGGTACGGTCTTTGTTATATGGAGAGTTGCTTAACGGATCAATCCATTGCCGCTCTCCTCCCTCTGATTTCGATTTTGCCATTCAAACCACAAATCGAGATCGGAGGTTAACCATGAAAACAATCAATCTGCGGGATTATTACCCGCACTATGTAACGGATAAAGTCGTTGAAGTTCCGGACGAGGTATTTGCTGTTTTGGAGGATTTCAGACGCAAGGAAGAAAACTACCAACGATACCTTCGCAGATACAAGGCGTTCTACTCTCTGGATGTGGACAACGGAATTGAGAAGGATATTTCATCAGAGCAGCTATCCCCTTACGAGATTTTGGAGCAGCAGCGGATAATTGCTCTCTTATATCAAGGTTTGGCTACTCTATCGGAAAAGCAACAGCAGCGGATACATGCACATTACTTTCTCGGCATGAGTCTGTCGCAGATTGCCAAGAATGAAGGACGCTCTGTTCCCACAATTAAAGAAAGCATTGAGCGAGGAATCAAACGGTTGGAAAAATATTTTGAAGAAGAAGGAGAACCCGCCCCTTAATTCTGCCTTGAAATTGTCCTTACTTATAGAGGGAGATTTTTCGGCGGGACAAGTCTCTGTCATACGGAGCGTCCGAGTATATACCCCGACGCTTCTCAAATGTGAGAAAGTCGATACTGCCGCCCCCCCCTCGCGGCACTTTGAAAACTGAATATACGTTGCTATAGGTACGTCATTCTGTGTTTTGAGCGACAAATGAGGCGGCGCCATGATGGATCGGTCCGGGAGGTGATGAAAAGGGCTGTCCGAGCGATCAACACAGCTCATTGGTCCGGCCGTGGCAGGCAGGGCGCGACGACAGCACAGATCATAATGGTACTTTCTCACGACCTCCCACAGACTTGAGGGGGAGTCCCTTCTGTATGCGCTTGCGGTGGCGACGCGGCGGTACGAGCAGGGCTATGATGCGGCGAAGCTAACCGCAGCTTATGGCAACCCCTGTTCTGCTTTATCGGTGGAGCCTGTCGGGGGGCGTGGCAAATACGGCAGGAACAAAATCGAAATCAGATACCATGAGCCGGGCTTGTGGTAACACACAGGCCCGGCTTATTCATGTGGTTTTGATTATTTCAAATATACAGATCACAGGAAGGAGCGTATTTTATGCAGATGACAGAACAGAGAGCGGAACCTGCCTCTACCATTCTGGTTGATATACGGGATGTATCGGTCAGTAAGGAGCTGACGAGGGAGGAACGCATTTCAGAGTTTATCAGACAGATCAAAGACCCTTACTGCTTCAAGTGCGGCAGGTTTACCGTCCGGGCGAGCTTTGCGGCGGACGGCGCAACCCTGGAGGACTGCATCAAGGGGATCATTCGCTGAACAGAAAATTTCCGAAAAGGGGCTGACTTTTCCGTTTCTCCGATGTATAATAAGTGTCGGAAAAGGAATTGAATACGGCAAACAACACTCCTTGAATTGCGGGATTTTTCTGCAAAGAAAGGAGTGTTTTTATATGGAGCTTTACAAAGCAATCAAGTACATACGCCTGTCTTATACGGACGACAAGACCGTGGAGAGCGACAGCGTAGCCAACCAAAGGCGCCTGATCGATGATTTCGTGGAGAAGCACCCGGAGATCGAGGTCGTTGCCGAGAAAATCGACGACGGATACAGCGGCGTCCTGTTCGACCGTCCTGCCTTCCAGGAAATGATGGATATGATAAAGCGGGGCGAGGCAAACTGCGTGATCGTGAAAGACCTTTCGCGTCTTGGCCGTGAATACATCGAAACCGGCCGCTATATACGCAGAGTGTTTCCGGCCTACGGCATCCGTTTTATCGCCATCAATGATAACGTGGACACCATCAATGATGCGGCGGATGATTTGACGGTCTCAGTCAAAAACATTATGAACGAGGCATATTGCCGCGACATTTCCGTAAAGACAAGAAGCGCCCTGGAAGCCAAGCGGCGCAGCGGCGATTTCGTTGGCGCCTTCCCGGTATATGGTTATTTCAAGACCGGCGAGAAGCATAAAAGCCTGGAGATAGATCCCTATGCTGCGGATGTGGTAAAGGACATATTCAGAAAACGATTGGACGGGTACAGTGCCCTTCATATCGCAGAGGAATTAAACCGCCTGGGCGTTCTCTCTCCTTTGGCGTATAAAAGGAACAATGGACTGCCGCATGCCAAAGGCGGCTATACGGATCGAAAGGACTGTAAGTGGTCTGCCACTACCGTTATTCGTATCCTGCAGGATGAAACCTACACCGGTACGCTGGTACAGGGACGCCATGCAACGCCGCACTTCAAGTTGAAAGAACTGGAAAACAAGCCTTCTTCGGAATGGGTACGGGTACCCGGCGCACACGAGGCGATTATCAGCAAGCATGATTTTGACCTGGTGCAGCGGATCAAAAGGATTGATACCCGCACTTCCCCAAAGGAGGACAAGGTTTATCTATTCTCCGGGATCTTGATCTGCGGCTGCTGCGGCGGCCGTATGACGCGGAAGATCAACCGGTACAAGGACAAGGAATATGTGTATTATCATTGTCCCACCGGGAAAAAGCACGGCTGCGCATCGGGAACCATGATAAAAGAAAGCGACCTGACCGAATGTGTGCAGGCCAGTCTGAAAGGTCATATTGATAATATTGCCTCTTTGGATACGCTGCTGTCCGGTATCAGTCAGGAGCGTATCAACCGGGAGCTGGCGCGGGAATACGCCGGACAGATCGGGAGCTGTGAAAATCAGCTTGCACAGATCGAAAACTATAAGGCAAAGCTGTATGAAAACCTTGTCGGCGGCATACTCACGAAAGAGGAATTTCTATCCTATAAGCGCAAATATAACGCCGATAATGAGGGCTTGCAGGCGGCAATCGAAAGCTGGAATGACAAGCTGACGGATGTTCTGGAGAACCGAAGCGAGCGTAACCGCTGGATCAATCATTTTATGAGGTTTTCGGAAATGGAAGAAATTGACCGGTGCGCTGTTATGCAGCTCATCCGCAGTATCCGGGTAATCAGCAAAGAGGAACTTCGGATCGAATTCAATTATCAGGATGAATACAAAAAAGCGATCCGCTTCGCCGAGCAGGTGGAGCAAAGAGCGCATGAGGAAAGGAGGGCCGGCTGATGGCAAGAAAAAGCAGAAAAACCAAGACGCAGGAGCAGGTTTATCATGTTGCCGTTTATATCCGCACGGCTCTCTATATACGCCTTTCGGTGGAGGATAACAAAAAACGCGGTAATTCTCTTGAAAACCAACAACTTGTGTTAAATGACTACATTGCGGACAAGCCGGAATTCAAGGTCTATGACACCTATATCGACAACGGCCTTTCCGGGACCACATTCCGGCGCCCTGCATTTCAGCAGATGCTCTCTGATATAGAGGCGGGACATATTGACTGCGTGATCGTAAAGGATTTATCCAGGCTGGGGCGTAACTTCATAGACACCAGCTATTATATCGAGCAGTATTTCTCCACCCATAATGTGCGGTTTATTGCCGTCACGGATCAGTTTGATACCGCCGACCCGGATAACCTTCACGGGGGTATTATGCTTCCCCTGAAAAACATGATAAACGAAGCCTATGCGCTGGACATCGGAAGAAAGATCAAGGCGCAGCAAAGGCAGGCAATGCAGGACGGCGAATATGTTGGCACCCGCGCTCCTTACGGCTATCGCAAGGACCCTGATAACTGCCACAAGCTGCTGATCGACGATGATACGGCAAAAGTGGTCCGTCAGATTTTCACTTGGGCTTATGAGCGCGCAGGGCTGAACGATATTACCCGACGCTTGAACGAGGCGGGCATACCGACGCCGAGCCATTACAAGAAAATGACCGGAGAGATCAAGCACGAAAATCTGATTGGCGGCGGTAAATGGCAGACCCGAACGGTGGCTAAAATCCTGTCCAGTGAGGTCTATATCGGGGACTTGGTGCAGGGTAAAACAAAGAGCGTCGATCACCGCCAAACAAAGGCGGATGAAGAAAACTATATCAGGGCATCCGGCACACATGAAGCCATTGTGAGCCACGAGGTTTTTAACGCTGTACAGGAATACCGCCGTATGGTAAGTGAAGAAAGCAAAAACAAGAAAATCAATGCCTACACCCCCAACATCTTCAAAGGCAAGGTATTTTGCGCACATTGCGGCGGCAGCCTTCACAGGCAGCGTAACATCCGCAAGAAAGGTCCTGATGTGTACTTTTTTCATTGCCTCAGCAACAGCCGTATTGCCAAAGGAAGCTGTGAGGGCGTGACGATCAGGGAGGACGAATTGATTTCAACCGTAACCTCTATCTTGGAAAAGGAGCTTTCGGTTGTCCTGGGATCTTCATTTTCGCTCTTTCAGTATGAGGCAAGGCAGCAGCAAGAAAGGGATCGCATTAAGGAACAGCTTTCCGCAAAGCGTCAGAATATGGAGCAAAACCGAAAGCTGATCCGCGGCTTGTATGAGAACTATATTCAGGGAATTGTGACCGGCGAGGAATATCTTTCTCTCAAAGAAGATTACGAAAAGCGCATCGCGGCATTGTCCGCAGATATTGCTGCTCTGAACAATGAAACGGCTGTGCTGGATGAACAACTTGCCCGTTATCGCTCGATTGAGGAAGATGCCCACATGCTGGGAAGCGATCACGATCTGACGGCGGAGCTGATAGAAAGGCTGATCGATCGTATTCAGATTACCCACGACCATGACATTCATATCACCTTCCGTTTTCAGAATGAATTTTCGGAGCAGAGAAAGGCGGTGTCCAATGCGTAAATACCTGATCGCTTTATATATCCGTCTGTCTTTGGAGGACGTGAAAACGGAAAGTATGAGTATACCCAATCAAAGGCTTATTCTGCGGGAGAAAGCAATGTCGCTTTCTGAATGGGATAATGCTGATGTTATGGAGTTTGTGGACAACGGACACAGCGGGATGAACTTTGAACGCCCTGCTGTTCAGGAGCTTTTGGAAATGGTGCAGGCCGGAAAGGTCGATTGTATCATTGTAAAGGACCTGTCCCGCTTTGGGCGCAACAGCATAGAGACCGGCTATTTTATAGAGCGTGTTTTCCCTCTGTATCACACCCGGTTTATCTCTGTCAGCGATCACTTCGACACCGCAGACTATAAGGGCGATACGGGCGGCATTGACGTTGCCTTCAAGTATCTTATCAGCGAGTGCTACAGCCGCGATATGTCCATGAAAACCAAGAGCGCCAAATATGCGAAAATGCGCCGCGGTGAGTATCAAAGTGCGATATGCCCTTATGGGTATAAAAAGAGTGCTGACGGACGCATGGAGCCCGACACGGAGGCTGCCGAAGTCGTTAAGCAGATCTTTCTATGGGGAGCCGAGAGCAATACCGCAGCGGAAATTATACGAAGGCTGTATGAGAAAAGAATACCGACCCCTGCAGAGTACCGGGCGGTCAAAGGAAAGCATATCCATGATACCAGCCGGTCAAATGGCGTGTGGTCCCCCTCGGCTGTTATAAAGATTTTGACTGATGAACGATATGCGGGAACCTATGTGATCGGAAAGCGCGCCGTCAAAGAGATCGGCGGCACACGCTCCCGGCTGAAAGATGAAAGCGAATGGTTCAAAATACCGGATCACCACCCGGCCATCGTAAGCATGGAGCTATACGAGCGAGCCAACGCTGCAAGGCGTCAGTTCAAGCTGCCGAACAAGCAGCGCAGGGAGTATCTTCTGCGCGGGAAAGTCTATTGCGGATACTGCGATCACGCCATGTCCCGCAAGGGGAAGACGAATTGGTTTTATTGCCGCCATACGGATGTCTCTGACAGCTTTCCTTGCCACGGATTACAAGTTCGGGAAAAGGATTTGGAGCAAGTGGTTTTTGAAAGCATAAAGGCGCATGTGCTTCCGGTCCTGGGGATCGACATCAGCAAGGATGATCTGGATCTGCGAACTGTTCAGCAGGCGGAACAGGAAAAGAAGCTCCGCAGCTTGCAGGACGGCAAAAGGCAGCTTTATGAGCGTTACGCACTCGGAGAAATCGACCTTGCCACCTACAAAGCCGAAAAGGAAAAGTATGATGCCGCTCTGGTGGGCGAAAAAAATACCCATGCCGTCATTGCGGCGCGGGCGAAGCAGGCACAGGGCGATTATGAGGCGGGCGTAAAACGGCGCGAGCTTGCGACAGAAATTAGCAGTTCTAAAGATTTGACTAAATCGCTGGTGGATACGCTGATAAACAGGATCTATGTTTTCAAGGATGACCGAATTGAAATTGACTATGCTGTCCGGGATATTTTCGAGAATGCGGCAACAAATATGACACCATTAAACGGCTCCGAGAAATAGGAACGGTGGCTGCGAAAATCGCTCCGTTCCTGGTCCAAAAGTAATTGCTAATTTTTTTGTTTTCTGCTTGACATACGGGTGTCTGAGGTCATGGAAGCGCACATGCTCCTCGATGCCCGCGTTTTTCAGCAGCTTCCGGTTGATCCTCGACACGGCATCCGGACTCCAGTAGCCGCCCGTCCGGGGCGACGGGAACAGGATTGGATTGTCCG
>OGOZ01000093.1_pt1 | contig 59082 bp, 36 predicted proteins | sample 1552801 | NCBI WGS metagenome assembly OGOZ01 (sample SAMEA2580196, study PRJEB22360) | human gut metagenome | biome: human gut; feature: human-associated habitat; material: faeces | place: Denmark | collected 2008/2010 | reverse complement strand
AGTAAACAGTGTCCAGCGCGCCGGTGCCTTCGCCGTAGCCGAAGTACTTCACGCCTTCATAGATTTTGTCATAAGCGTCCCACGGCGAGAACCCGACGGCGTTGGACTGACCGCCGATAAGCACGATGTCCAGCGTTTTGGGCTGGGAGGGCGTTTCGTTGCCGTTGTCGGGCGAACTTGTGTTGCATGCGCACAGCGTAAACATCAACATTACGCAGACAAGCGCACAAAGAGTTTTTTTCATACTTTAGTCCTTTTGTCCCGTTGTCAGCTTGCGGATTGTCGCAATGTCGAACTTGGGATTGTGATGTTGATCCAATAGTCCGTTGATTTCCTGCTGGACATCGGTAAGTTGCGTGTAGCAGAAGCCGCTGAACCACATTTTGTGCAGATTTGTCATCAAATTTGCGTAACGTGTATAAAATTCGTCATCGTTTTGTGCCTTGCTGTTGTAACCCCAGTCCTCGCTTGCCGTGGCGCCACGTTGCATTGCAATGCCGCCGAATTCGGAAAACAGTACCGGTTGACCGTGGTACTTGTGTCCGTTTGCAAACAGTCGTCTGCCGGCAGGAACAATGTCGTCCAGCGCGTCACGGCGGTATTTTTCCGCAAAGCCGTCACCGCTGAAACTGTAATCGTGTATACCGACAATGTCCGTGTCGTCGACGTATTCCCAACCGTCGTTGGTGGACACAAGACGAGTACCGTCCAGCGCCTTGGTGAGGTAGTACATTGCGCTTGCAAAGCGTTGTTGCGCCTTGTCGTTCACAATCTGCTCCACACCCCAACTTTCGTTGAGCGGCACAAAGCAGATTACACTCGGGTTGTTGACAACCGTGCGCACGATATGTTGCCACTCGTTTGCAATGTTAAGTTGCTCGTCGGATTCAAAGCGGTAAGCCGAAGGCATTTCGCACCACACAAGGTAACCCATGCGGTCGGCATAGTAGTAAAAGTACGGGTCTTCCAGTTTCTGATGTTTGCGCGCGCCGTTGTACCCCATGGCGATACTCAGTTCAATGTCGCGCTTGAACATTTCCTCGCTTTCGGCAGTCAGACCGCCCTCGGCAAAATAGCCCTGGTCAAGGATAAGGCGTTGATACAGCGGTTTGCCGTTAAGCAGTACCGCGCCATGCTCGTCCACGGCAACAGTACGGAAGCCGAAATAAGTGTGCGTAACGTCCACAGCCTTGCCTTGCGCAAGCAAAGTAACGTCAACGTCAAACAGACCAGGCTCGGCAACGTCCCACAGGTGAGAATTAGCAAACTCCGCATCGCATGCCTCAAACGTAAACTTGTTGTGTGCGCCGTCCAGCATAAACTTGCCGCCGCCGACGCGTTTGCCGCCAAAAGTAACGTCAATCTGCACTTCCGTTGCAACGCCGAGTCCGGTGTCAAGTTCCGTTTCGACATTGCCTGTTGCCGGGTCGGGCTTGAAACCGACATAGTCCACGTAGTCGCCGTCGAAAAACTCAATCCACACGCTTTGCCAGATACCGCTGTTTGGCGTATACCAGCAACCGAACGGTTTGCCGTTGTCGCGCCAACTTTGCTTGCCGCGTGCCACAGTGTCGTCCATTGTGTCGCGACAGTACACCACAAGAGTGTTTTGCTCCTGCATTTGCGCAGTCACATCCAATGTAAAGGGGGTAAAGCCTCCCTTGTGACCGCCGACGTAAACGCCGTTGAGCCACACACTGCACTCGTAATCCACCGCATTGAAACAAAGCAATGCGCTGCGGCTCGTCTGAGCCTTGCCAAGAGTAAAGTTACGTTTGTACCACATCTCGGCGTAGTAGTCGGTCACGCCTATGCCGCTTGCCGCGTACTGGTAGGAAAACGGTACGTTTATCGTTTGCGGCAATTCGGTTTGTCCGCTTGTCACAGCCGTCTTGTCGGTTATTTCTTTGTCGAAGCAAAATTGCCATTTGCCGTTAAGTGCAACCCAATCGTCGCGTCTTAATTGCGGACGGGGATATTCGTTACGAAAGTACATCTCAAAAACCTCTTTTTCCTTTACATGCTGATTTTGTCCGATTTCGGCGCACAAAAACGCCGTAAAACGCAGAAAAAACTGCCAAAAACACCTTTACCGAAAGGCGTTTTGCAGAAAAATACAGACAAATCTCGTCAGGGTTAATTTCGTCATCACTAACAACCTTGGGAATACCCTTTTCCGAGGCGAAGCCGATAATAAGATAAGAGACAGTGACCGTACAAGTTCCACCACGTGGGTACACTCTCTCTATCACCCGAAATAATTGAAATAATCCAATTCCCAAGGCGCGAAGCGTTTTTGCGTGCGTGACGGCGAGATAATTAAAGGCAAACGACCGAAACTGTACTGGACGTACAGTGAGTGTCGTTTAACGTATAATTAGCCGTCGTCACACCCGCAAAAATTATTAGTGATGGCTAAATTAACCCTATCAAAACAACTTTTTGCAAGTGCGACGGCTGAATACAACAAATAATTATTTCGTTGTAAGGCTGCCTATGTACTGCATCGGGCAGTAGCCGCATTGTTTTTTGAAAAGTCTCGAAAAGTAGTTGTAGTCGTCGTAACCTAATTTTTCCGCAATCTCGACAAGGGACATTCCGCCCTGTATCATAAGGGCTTTCGCTTCCTCTATTTTCAATTCGTTGAAGTATCCGATTATGCTTTTGCCTGTGTCTTTGCCGAATACGCGCTGGCAGTATGCTGCGGAGAAAAACGTATTTTTGCTTACCTCATCGAGCGTTATTTTGCCGTAGATTTTTTGTTTAAGCACGCGGATTATTGCCATGGTAAGGTCACTGTAGCTCTTGCGCGTCTCATTGTAGTGCAGTTTGTTGAGTATCCCCTGCAATGCAAGTGTGACATTGGGGTTAAGTCCGCGCTCGGCAAAACTTTCGTCGCAGCACATCAGTAGCAGGCGTATTTCCTTGTCCAGCGCCTTGGCAAAATACGTGCCTGTTTCTATCGGCGAACTGCACCTGAAGTTGAAACTGACGTAGTCTGCGTAGTCGTTGCTGCCGTTTCGGCTGCGCATTTGTCCTTCGGTAATAAAAATAATGTCACCGTCGCAAAGCGTTACCGGATTGTTGTCCACCCGGTATTCCAGTTTGCCCGCAAGACACACCGTCAGTTCGCAGTAAATCATTTTGTGCGGCTGTATCTGCAGTATTTTGTTGTGGTGTTTGTTGTGCCTGAAAAGGAACAGGTCAAAGTTTTCGTAATTCATTTTGTCAAATTTTATTTTGTTTGCGGCTGCCTAAGCGGACATCAGTTTGCTGCAATTGTATCGTATTGTGCTAAAATACGGCTGTAAAACGCGTATTAGCCATTGTTTGGCATTTGTTTTGTGCTATAATTAGATTGATTATACAATCGTTTCTCGCAAATGTCAACGGTAAAATTGCCGCTGCACCGGGTGCGAGTTACATTTCGGAAGTATCGGGGGTGTTTTTATGATTAAATTGTGCGCTTTTGCCGACGAATACGGCAAACAAATTACCGACCAGATAGAGGGGCTTACGCTCAACAATATTCACTTTGTGGAACTTCGCAACGTGGACGGCAAAAACATTGCCGACATCACCGACGAGGAAGCGGAAAATTGTTACAAACGCCTTTTTGCCGCAGGTATTTTGGTGTGGAGCCTCGGCTCACCCATGGGCAAGGTGGACATCGACTGTGATTTTGAGGAATACAAGGTAAAAAAGGTTCATCGTTTGTGTCACCTCGCAAACATTTTGCACACAGACAAAATACGTATGTTCAGTTTCTTCCATGCATACGACGAGCGCGAAAAGGTGATGAAGTATCTTGCCGAAATGGTAAAAATTGCCGCAGAATACGGCGTCACGCTGTATCACGAAAACGAAAAGGAAATTTACGGCGACACGCTCGAGCGCGTGCTTGACATTGTGAGGTCGGTGGACGGACTTAAATTTGTGTACGACCCCGCAAACTTCATTCAGTGCGGACAGGACAGCGCAAAGACAATTGCCGCGCTGTTTGACAAAACGGCGTATTTCCACGTAAAGGACGTAATCGCCGCAACGCAGCAACTTGTCCCTGCGGGCTTCGGCGACGGCAACATCGCCGAAATCGTGCGCCGCATAGACCCGAAAAAGGAAGTCGTAATGACTCTCGAACCGCACCTTGCCGTGTTTGACGGCTATGCACAGATAGACAACAGCGAAATGAAAAACAAGTTTAACTACCCCGACAATCATGCCGCGTTCAATGCCGCCGTCAGTGCGCTGAAGGACATACTTGCAGCCTGCGGCTACACCGAAACGGCAGACGGATTTGTAAAGTAACAACACAACAAAAGTTAAAAATTGTTTCAACAAGGAGAACATTATGAAAACGGTAAAATACGGAATTATCGGACTTGGCAACATGGGCAGCGGACACATCGCAAGTTTCTTCAAGGAGGGCAACGTTCCCAATGCCGAGGTTGTGGCGATTGCCGACCGCAAACCAGACAAAGTGCAACGCATATGCGACAAGTATCCTCAGGCTACGTTCGATTGCTACAGCGAGGGCGCAGACCTCATCGACAAAGCGGACGTTGACGCCGTAATCGTCGCCGTGCCCCATTACCAACACCCCGAATTGTGTATCCGCGCGCTGAAACGCGGACTTAACGTCATTTGCGAAAAGCCTGCCGGAGTGTACACCAAACAGGTAAAAGAAATGATGGCGGTTGCAGCCGAAAGCAAGTCGCTGTTTACAATGATGTTTAACCAACGCACCAACTGCGTGTACCGCAAGATGCGTGAAATGATTGCAGGCGGTGAAATCGGTACCGTCAAGCGCGTAAACTGGATAATTACCAACTGGTACCGCTCGCAAAGTTACTACGACAGCGGCGACTGGCGCGCAACATGGGCAGGCGAAGGCGGCGGTGTGCTGTTTAACCAATGTCCTCATCAACTTGACCTGTTGCAGTGGGTTACAGGCATGATGCCCGCCAAAATCCATTCCTTCTGCCACTTCGGCAAATGGCACAAAATCGAGGTTGAGGACGACGTGACGGCGTATCTGGAATTCCCTAACGGCGCAACGGGCGTGTTTGTTACAAGTACCGCCGACGCACCGGGTACAAACCGCTTCGAAGTACTGGGTACCGGCGGCAAACTGGTGGTGGAAAACGACAAACTGACCTATTGGAAAAACGAAGTGGACGAACGTGTGTTCAATGAGGAATACAAGGGCGGTTTCGGCGAACCGAAGTACACCGTGTCCGAAGTGGAAACCGACGGCAAAAATCCCCAACACAGCGGAATTTTGCGCAACTTTACCAATGCTATTCTTGGCACCGAACCGCTGTTTGTAGACGGCAAGGAAGGCATAAACGGCGTGGAAATCATGGACGCCATGTTGTTGTCCACGTGGCTTGGTAAAGCTGTGGACCTACCCATCGACGACGACCTGTATCTGAAATTGCTCAACGAGCACATTGCCGCTTCCGTCAAAAAGGAAGGCGTGACGGAAACCGTGCTGGACACAAGCGGTACCTACGGTAGCGTGAAAAAATAAGGTGACAAAATGAATGTTGCTGTTGTAGGGTGCGGCGTAATAGCGCGTACCCATGTAAAGGTGGCAAAGCAGTGTGGCGCAAACATAGTCGCGCTGTGCGACATCGACCTTGCCAAGGCGCAAAACCTGGCAACGCAAAACGAACTGGACTGCGCGTTGTACACCGATTACAAACAAATGCTCAAGCACGAACAAGTTGACGTTTTGCACATCTGTACGCCACACTTTCTGCATTGCGAAATGACAGTTTACGCACTTAAACGTGACATAAACGTACTTTGCGAAAAGCCTTTGTGTATTTCGTGTGAGCAAATTGACGAAGTGTTGCAGGCGGAAAAGACAAGCAAGGCGCAACTGGGCGTATGTCTGCAAAACAGATACAACCTTGCCACGCTTGCGGCAAAACAGTATCTCGATGGTAAAACAGTCGCGGCGGCGCACGGCGAAGTCTGCTGGAACCGCGGCGAAGATTACTACCGTTCGGGCGACTGGCGCGGCAAGTGGGCGACCGAAGGCGGCGGCGTGCTGATAAACCAGGCGTTGCACACGATGGACTTGTTGCAGTATTTGTGCGGTATGCCCGACCGCGTTACGGCGCAGTGCGGCAATTGGTATCACAAGGGAGTAATAGAGGTGGAGGACGTTGCGGCGGCAACCTTTTTCGGTGAATGCGGCGGCAACTTCGACTTTTTTGCCACGACGACTTCCGCGGCGGAACTGCCTGCGCAGCTTACGATAAAAACCTCAGACAAACACACCGTCGTGGTGCTTCCCGACACGGCATACGTTGACGGACAAACGCTGACTTTCGACCCGCACGGCGAGTACCTTGGCAAGTGCTGTTACGGCAAAGGGCACGCTTCTCTTATTCCGGATTTTTACGGCGCGGTGGAAAAGGGCGAACATTTTGCAATAGACGGCAACGAGGCGGCAAAGGTTGTAAAAATGATACTTGCAGTTTACAAGAGTAAAGGACAGGAGCAAAAAATATGAAAAACTTTTTTGACGACAATCTGTTGCTTGACGGCGACACTGCCGTGCGCATATACGGCGAGATTAAAAACTTGCCGATAATAGACTACCATTGTCACCTTGACGAAAAGGCGATTGCCGAGGACGCAAAGTTTGCGGACATCGGACAGTTGTGGCTGGGCGGAGACCATTACAAGTGGCGTGCAATGCGCCTGTGCGGCGTGGACGAACGGTACATCACGGGCGACGCAAGTTACCACGACAAGTTTGTCGCCTACGCGCGCATTATGCCGCAACTTATCGGCAATCCGCTGTACTACTGGTCGCATATGGAACTGGCGCAAATCTTCGACATTCACGAACCGCTGTGCGAACAGTCGGCGGAACGCATCTGGAAGCAAGCCAACGCAAAGATAGCCGACCTGTCTGTGTGCAAATTGCTTGATATGTTCAATGTAGAGTACGTCGCAACAACCGATGATCCGATGTCGGAACTTACGTTCCACGGAAAGAAGGGCAACACCGAAGTGCGCCCGACATTCCGTCCCGACGGATGTTTTGCGGCAGGCGTGGACAAAACCGTGCTGGAACAAAGACTGCAATACTTTGTAAGCAAAGGCTGCAAAATCGCCGACCACGGCTTTGATGACTTTGCCGACATGACAAACGTCGAATGGCTTGCCGAGATGTGCTACAAGTACAACATCGTGCTGCAGCTGCATTTCGGCACTTTCCGCAACGTAAACGAAGTTGCCTTCGGGCAAATCGGTCGCGACAGTGGTTTCGACGTAATGCGCTCACAGATAAGCGTGGACAATCTTGCGCACCTTCTCAGTCGTCTTAATGCAAAACTCGGCGGCTTGCCGGACATCGTACTGTATCCGCTCAACGACAACTACCTCAAGTCCTGCGCCACATTGACGGGCGCGTTCCGCAACGTGCGTATGGGTGCGGCGTGGTGGTTCAACGACACCGTGTGCGGTATCAGACGTCAACTGGAAACGGTGGCAGAGTATTCCGTGCTGGGCTCGCAACTCGGAATGCTTACCGACAGTCGCAGTTTCAGCAGTTACGTGCGATTCGATTTCTACCGCCGTATACTGTCTTCGTTTATTGCGGCAAAGGTGGACAACGGCGAGTACGACGAAAATGCGGCTGTAAACCTTGCCAAAGACATCGCGTACAACAACATCAAAAACTTGCTTGCAAGTAAAGGTGCAAAGTAAAGTACGACTAATAAATATTAAACGTGACAGTTTACGGCGTTAAACTGTCTGAAGGCGGACAAAATGAAACTGACTTTTCGTTGGTATGGACCGAAAGACTGCATACCTCTGGATTACATCAAGCAAATTCCCGGCATGACCGGTGTGGTGACGGCGGTGTACGACGTGCCCGTCGGTGAAGTGTGGGAATGCGACAAAATAGCCGCGCTCAAGGCAATGTGCGACAAGCACGGACTGGAAATGGAAGTCATCGAATCGGTGCCCGTGCACGAGGATATTAAACTGGGCAAACCCACAAGGGACAGACTTATTGCCAACTACGCGCAAAATATCCGCAACCTCGGCAAATACGGGGTAAAGTGCATTTGCTACAACTTTATGCCTGTGTTCGACTGGTTCCGTACAAACCTGTACTACAAGCATGCCGACGGCGCAACAAGCCTCAGTTACAGCGAGGCAGACTTCAACAAACTTGACAAACGCAATCTGCGCCTGCCCGGCTGGGACGAAAGTTACACGCCGGAGCAACTTAACGGACTTCTTGCCGACTACGACGGAATGACGCACGAGCAACTGTTTGACAACCTTGTGTATTTCCTTAACGGCATAATGCCTGCCTGTGACGAAACGGGCATCAACATGGCGATACACCCCGACGATCCGCCGTGGGACATTTTCGGCTTGCCGCGCATAGTGGGGCGCGAAAGCGACTATGACAAACTGTTTGCCGCAGTGTCCGACAAGCACAACGGAATTACTTTCTGCACGGGTAGTCTCGGCGCAGGACGATTCAACGATTTGCCGAAGATGGCAGGCAAGTACGCAAGCCGTATTTACTTTGCACACCTCAGACAACTTAAATTTGTAAACGACACTGACTTTTACGAAAACGGACATCAGACCGCCGACGGCAACGTGGACATTTATTCCATTGTAAAGGCGTTGGTCCAGGGCGGCTTCGACGGCTATCTTCGTCCCGACCACGGTCGCAACATCTGGGGCGAGGACGCAAAACCGGGCTACGGCTTGTACGACCGGGCACTTGGAGCGGCGTACCTTTCGGGCGTGTTCGAAGCGGTGACAAAAGACTTGAAAAAATAATCAGGGGGACAATAAACCATGTACAACGTACCGTTTAATGTAGTATTAAATGACAAAGTGGCAGTTATTACGGGTGCAGGCGGCATTATCTGCGGCGAATTTGCCAAGGCTCTCGCGCAGTGCGGCGCAAAGGTTGCCTTGCTGGACATCAACTACGACGCGGCAAAGAAAAATGCCGACGAAATCGGCGCAAACGCGCTTGCCGTCAAATGCAACTGCCTTGACAAACAAAGCATTACCGACGCCTACGAACAGGTGATTGCCGCGTTCGGCAAGGTGGATTTACTTATCAACGGCGCAGGCGGCAACAACCCCAAGGCGACGACGGACAACGAAACCATGACGCCCGACCTTACAGGCGCAAAGGACTTTTTCGCGCTGGACGAAAGCGGACTTAAGTTCGTGTTTGACCTCAACATCACGTCGGCTTTCCTTGTAACGCAGGTATTTGCGAAGGCAATGGTTCACACGGGCGGCAACATTATCAACATTTCTTCCATGAACGCTTTCCGTCCGCTGACAAAAATTCCTGCCTACTCTGCTGCGAAAGCAGGCGTAAGCAATTTTACCCAGTGGCTTGCCGTGCATTTTGCACCATGCGGCATTCGTTGCAACGCAATCGCGCCGGGATTTTTCGTAACCAACCAGAACAGAGGTTTGCTGTTTAATGCCGACGGAACTCCCACGGCACGCACGGGCAAAATTCTTGCTGCGACTCCGATGAAAAAGTTTGGCGAAATCAGTGACCTTATCGGGTGTCTGTTGTGGCTTGCCGATGACAAAGCAAGCGGCTTTGTGACAGGTACGGTAATACCCGTGGACGGCGGATTTTCCGCATACAGCGGCGTGTAACGCTGTTCGTAGCTGCTTAATTTAAGTTTTAATTACTCAAAGAGGTGAAAAATTATGCAAATAGGCGTTAATTTGTTTTCGATACGTAACCTTATTTCCACGCCCGAACAGTGCGAACAAACGTTTGGCACCCTTAAAGACATGGGCGTGGCTTACGTGCAGTACTCCGGCGGCCCGTATGACGTCGCGCTGTTGCAAAAGTGCGCAAAAATTCTGCCGATAGTGCTTACTCACGTGCCCATGGACAGGATACTCAACGAGCCGCAACAACTGTGCGAAGAGCACAAGTCTTTCGGTTGTACGAATATCGGGCTGGGCATGATGCCGCTTGACATCATCAAGGACGAACAAAAGTGCAAGGAAACCATTGCCGCGCTAAACGAATCGGGCAAGGTAATGCAACAAAACGGATGCAAACTGTTTTACCATTTCCATCACTTTGAATTTTACAAATTCAGCGACGGTACGCGCATTGTGGACTACATTATCGACAATTGTCCCTACGTCAACTTTACCGCCGACACCTACTGGATACAGTACGGCGGCGCAAGCGTGACGGAATACCTTGGCAAAATGGACGGACGTATCGAGTGCGTGCACCTCAAGGATTACAAAATTGTCGTAAACGACAAAGGCGAGTTTGCCCCGATATTCGCGCCGTTGTCCGAAGGAAACCAGAATTACGCCGACATCGTGCCTGTGGCTCGCAAGTGCGGCGCAAAGTATTTCCTTATCGAACAGGACAATGCCGCAAAGACGGAAAACCCGATGGGACAAATCGAAATCAGCGTCAAAGCCGCTCTCGGTTGGCAATTTTAATATACGTATTGAAATTTTTACAACGAAAAACAAATAAATAAAGAATAACGGACAGAAGAAATTGTTTTTTTTCTGTCCGTTTTTTTTGTATTACTCATCAATTTTTGTATTACTCATCAATTTTTGTATTACTCATCAAAAAGTTTTTGAAAGGATAGGGGTGTGGGGAAAGGGAAACTTTTCTCAAAAAGTTTCCCTTTCCCCACAAAAAAAACAAACTCTACTTTTGCTTTTTTCTCAATTGCGAAGGTGACATTCCCGTGTGCGCCTTTACGCATTTTGAAAGGTACTTGGCGTCGGCAAACGACAGCATGTCGGCAATTTCGTTTAAGGTGTAGTCTTTGTTTATTATCAGCGTGCAGGCAAAGTTTATTTTGTTGTAGGCGAAGTATTTCAAGGGGCTTACGCCGTACTTGTCGGCAAACAGCCGTTCGATATGCGATTTGCTGATGTTAAGCGCGTTGGAAATATCTTCGAGCGTCACCTTTTGCGAGATGTTCTCGTCAAGGTAGCCTTTGATAAGTTCGGGAAATTTAAGCGGCGCATCGACGCGGTGATAGTCGTGCGGTTTGATTTGCTGCACAAGTGACAGTGCGCATTGCATTATGTCGTCAAGCGGCAACTCTCCGTCTACGTCGGCAAGAGTAAACAACTTGTCGAACGTCCGGTGAGTGTCGACGTGTCGCACTATCACGCTGTCCGTCAAGCCGAAACTCGCCACAAGACTGTCCATAAACGTTCCGTGCAGAACCACAAAACACTTGGTGTAGGGGTGTTTTTTGTCGCTGTAATAAATGTGTTTCTGCAATTTGTTCAAAAAATATGTGTCGCCTGCATGCACGTCGAAACTTTTTGTTTCCGTTTCGATGTGTCCTTCGCCGCTTACCACGTATTCGAACACGTAGTTGTCCCACAGCCCGCTTTTGGAAACGTTGTGCAGTATGCGGTAGGAAGGGTTGGGGTAGGTTATCCCTGCCAGCATAAGGTCAAAAAAATCGTTGTGCGCAAGCGTTCGGTGAAAGATCGCCTCGTTCATCGAGTTGTAGTACATGTCCGCCCCTTTGCCGCATTGTCGGTTGCGACGTAAGTATTTGTCTTTTTTTGATATTGTAACACACAATCGGCAAGAATACAACCCCGAAAATGCACAATTTTCACATATTTGTAATCAAAATGAGAAGATTTTACACCTATTTAGATAATATTGTGTGTTGCATATCGATTTGTCGGACTGTATAATTGATATGAAAAGATTTAGTTGTCACAAACTATATTTTAACGGAGGAAACCATGTCTAAATTTATCAAAATTTTGAGTGTTGTTCTGGTTTGCCTTATGTTGTCCGCCTGCCTGTTTGCATGCGGCGGCAAGGATGACGGCGGCAGCGACATTATTATCGACGACGACGGAAACGTGCGTCCCTCTCCCGACGGCAAAGAAACCGTAGTAAAATTCTGGGGATGGGGCGAATCGGGCGAAAAGGAAGTTTTCGAACGTATCGTAAACGAATTTAACGAAAAATACAAAGGCTCGATCAAAGTAAGATACACGCAACGTCCGTCCAACAACTACGGCGAATCGCTTCGTACCGCGCTTCTCGGTTCCAGCGGTCCCGACGTGGTGTACGTGCAGGACAACTACTTCAAGTCCTACGTTACAAGCGGTCTGTTGAAGGACATTACGTCTTACGTAAACGAAAGCGCGTGGCTGAAGGACTACGAAACGACGATGTTCCCCAACACCATGCAACGTTACAAGTACAACCCCGTAACGACGACGTCCAACGACGACGACCCGATTTACGCCGTACCCAAGGACCTTGCTCCGACGGCACTGTACTACAACAAAAACATGATGGCTAATGCCGGTATCGAAATCATCAGCAAAAGCGAAGCGGAAGTGAAGGCTGCGCTTGCCGAAGGTAAGAAAATCTGGGCGACGAAAGACAACGCAAATGGACTGGAAATCAAAATAAAGGCTTACTACACCGACAGCAAAATGGGCGTCAAAGTGTTTAACAATCAAATTCCCATGAGCTGGGCGGAATGCGTCGAATTGTCGCGCGACATCATGGCGGCAAACAGCGGTAAGTACGGATTTTACTCCGAGTGGTGGTTCAACTACGGCTGGACTGTCGGCGGCGACTGCATCGAGTACATCGAAACCGACGACGCGGCTTACAACGGCGGTTACTACAAGTTTACTTTGCAGGACGCTTCCAAAAACTACATCGTCAAAGACGACTGTGCGGAAGGCGTAACGGTAAACGGCAAAACATACAATGCCGGCGAAGTCCTGTCCTACGCCGACAAGCAACTGCTCAGCGACGAACAGAAAGAAAAGTGCAACGTGCTGCCCTCTATGCGCGAAGCGTTTACGGAATTTGTCCGTCTGTCGCAAGGTTCCGACACGATTGTCGACACCGTAAAACAAAGCGACCTTACGAATGAATACGCTTCGGTTGAGGACTTTTACGGAGCAAGTGCCAAGGGACAACTGAAAGGCTACGCAATTTCCCCCAACCCCACGACGATAGCCGCCGACGGTAAAAACGGTTACTTCACAAGCGGTAAAGTAGGTTTGCTCGTCACAACCATGAGCGCGGTAAAGCAAGTGCGCGCCAACATGAAAGACGACTGGGACGTTGCGCCCATGCTTGTGTACAAGGAGTACAACGCCGATGGTACGGAAGTACTTGTCCACGGTGTGCAGGCTGCGCACAGCGGTTCGGTAGGTATTGCGCTCAATGCAAAAACGACCAAAGCTAACGCCGCGTTCCTGTTTGCTTCCTACATCGCAAGCGAATACGGACAAAGCATCCAGGCGGACGAGGGCTTTGCTATTCCTCTTCAAAAGAGCCTTGCAAACTCCGACGTTTACCTGAAGCCCGGCCAAAAACCCGCCAACATCAAGGTGTTTATCGACGCATGCTACTACGAAACCCCGGGCGACTGGTGGTATCTGCGCGACAAGAAGTGGATTGATGACTGGGCAAGTTTGCTTAACGGCGACGTGCGTAACGCAAAGATTACTCTTTCTGACTTCTACGCAAGTACGGAATTCAACAAAACTCAGGGTATCCTGAACGACTACACCAAAAAGAAATAAACAATGCAATGCGCAAACCGACGCAGTAAAAATGCCGTTTTGTAAGTAGACTGAGCCAATCGGCGCAGAAACGCGGCAAAAGGCAAAAACGTAGTCGGAATGCCGGTTGATTGTAATGTACGGCGTTGCGAGGCGTTACTGCCTTGCAACGCAACTTGTTTGAAACGCAATGCGCAGGCGAGTATTTACGTCGGCAAATTGCATGCAAAGTTCGCTCGTCGGTCAATGCTGCCCGGCGACGGACTTAACGGAGAAAAAAGATGATTAAAGACGCTGATATAGCGATTAAAAGTCCCAAACGCAAAAAACTCGGGCGAGAACTGGAAGGTTTTCTGTTTTCTTTTGCACCCGTGCTGCGTTTTTTGCTGTTCGGGTTGGTGCCGCTGATTGCAGGTCTGGCAATGGCATTTCTTACAATGGAATACACCTACGACATTGCCGAAGGCACATTTTGCGGATTTGACAACTTTCTGTACGTGCTCGACCCTGCAAACGGCTTCTGGAAGGCGGTAGGCAACACGTTGCTTATGGCACTTGCGTGGCCGATTTCCATGGCGATTGCGTTGCTTGTGTCAATGTTGCTTACCAAGGATGTCAAGGGCAAGCCCTTCTTCCGCACGGTTTACTTCATTCCGTTTGTATGCTCGGTAGTGGCGTTGACGCTTATGTGGAACGTGCTTCTGGATTACAACTACGGCCCGATAAATCAACTTATCGAAAACATTTTCGGTACGCGTATCAATTTCCGCGGTGACGCCGACTGGTACATACCGGGGCTTATTCTGATGATGGTGTGGAGTACGACGGGCTACAAGATAGTAATACTTACCGCCGCGCTGACCACCGTCAACAAGACTTACTACGAAGCGGCTTCGCTGGACGGCGCAAACGCATGGCAGAAGTTCAAAAATATCACGCTTCCTGCAATTTCGCCGACAATGTTCTTCCTGCTTGTCACCGGCATAATCAACGTGTTGCAGGAATTTACCCGTTCGCAGGTGTGGAACACGTCGGGCGGCCCCAACGGAAAGGGTATCACTATCGTGTTTTACCTGTACCGCGAAGCATTCGATTACAACAACATGGGACACGCCTCGGCGGTTGCGTGGATATTGTCAATTATGATTGTGATAGTTACGATAATCAACTTTGTCGTAAGCAAAAAGTGGGTGAAGTATGACTGATAAACCTATTTACGATCCGTCGTTGATTTTCAGAAGCAAGGCGAAGCGTATTATAAACAAAGTGCTGACCTATCTTGTGTTGATAATTGTCGCACTGTCGGTGCTGTTGCCGCTTTACATTGTGCTTATTACGTCACTTAAGGGCAAGTCGGAAGCGATGGACTCTTCGTTCAGCTGGTGGCCGTCGGAAATCGACCTGCACGGCTACAAGGAAGTGTTTACCTACACTTCCGGCAGTGAGGACTCCGTGCCCACGGTAATTCGCGGCTTTATCAACACGCTTATCGTGTCGGTGCCGACGTCGGTAATAGGCGTACTTATTGCAGCCCTTGCGGCATTTGCCTTTGCCAAGTTGGAATACAAATCCAAAAATGTGCTGTTTGCAATTCTTCTCGGCACGATGATGATTCCCGGTACGATTACGCTCATTCCCTCTTACGTAATTTTTGACAAAATCGGCTGGGTTGACACATTTTTGCCCCTTATGATACCGGCAATGCTGGGCGGTGCAAGTTGCGTATTTTTCTTGAGGCAGTTCTATTTCTCCATTCCCAACGACCTTATGGACGCGGCGAAGATAGACGGCCTGGGGAACTTCGGAATATTTTTCAGCATTATGCTGCCGCTGTCCATGCCTGCGCTTATCGCGCAACTGGTGCTGGCGTTTGTAAGCAGTTACAATGCCTACCTCGGACCGCTTTTGTATTTGCAATCGCCCGAAAAGTACACCCTGCAGATTGCGTTGCAGTTCTTCAAGGGGACGTATACGACGGACTGGGCGGTAGTAATGGCAGGCGCGACGGTGTCGCTTATCCCCACGCTTGCACTGTATCTGTTCGGACAAAAGTACTTTATCGAAGGTATCGCCACAAGCGGCATGAAGTTGTAATTCGGCAAACGCCCTTCAAACACCTGCTAAATGCGGCGTGGCGTGCGAGCAAACGTAGAATTACCGTATTGCGATTGCTGTGCGTCGTTGTCGGTGTTTAAGTAAATTGTTCAGACTGTTCACGACGAAAGGAACATACGGCGCGATTGTCGGCGAGGTATCACCCAACGAAAAACGCCTTGATGGCTCCCTCCAGTCGGAGCAATACGCCCTGCTTAAACGAAATTTCCCAGCCGCGCCCTCCTTCCGAAGTTTTCTTTTGGGTGACACCGCGTCAACAGTCGCAATGAAATTTGTTGCGTCGCGTATGCCTTCACTCTTTAGTGTTGCTTACCGACAACAACGCACTCTGTTGCAGACAAATAATGTTGTTGATTTGCTCACGCCGTTATACCCATGCAGGCTGTTGTGAAGTACGCACCTCGTTACCGTCAGGAAAGCGGACCATTCGAAAAACACGAATGGTGCGTAGTTGTAAAAGCGGTGGCAAGAGGTATACTGTGTACGTAAATTTTTGATACGTATACAGAATCTGCAGACAAAAAGTAAAATCCCATTCCCCCCCTATTCCAAACTTTTGGAAGTGGGGTTTGGCACGGGGCGTGCACCCGTCAGGAAAAGTGAATTCGACGAATATGCTTTGCGCAAGAAACAAGTAATATTCGCACCGAAGTTGAAAAAATCTTTTCGCAGAAAAGGTTGCGCCCCAACAATAACTGTATCAACCTATTCCCCAAAAACTCTATTCTACGGAGAAAATATGAAAAAATTTCTGTATATGATTGTAGCGACGCTGATGTTTGCGTCGGGACTGTTTGTATTCGGCGGTTGTGCCGAACAAACAAATCTCGGCGTGGTTGAATTACCCTACTACGACGAAGAAGACGAAAAAACAGACTACAACAACAGTCTGTTTTATCGCAACGACCTTCTGGAAACGGGTGCCGACCCCTGTGTAATCAAGGTTACCGAGGGTGAATACAAGGATTGGTTTTTCCTGTACGGAACGACCGACACCGCAAGTTGTACGGCATACGCCTGCTGGAAGAGCAAGGATCTGAGCAACTGGCAAGCCGTGTCCATTTGTTTCTCTCCCGAGTCCGCAAGTTGGGGACAGGCTTCGCTGTGGGCGCCGGGCGTAATTTACGATCCTTCCGATGGTAAGTATTACCTGTTTTACAGTGCGCAAAACAGCGCGAGCGGTTACTACAAGACAAAGTATCTCGGCATGGCGGTGTCGGACAGTCCTGCAGGTCCGTTTGTTCAGTACACGGGCGTAAACGGCAACGGCGACGAAATCACGCTCGGCGATCCGATTTTCGACATTCGCAAAGCCGCGGACGCACCGTTTTTCCAAACGGATTACGCCAAGGAAACCGAGTCCTACAAGAAGAATACCAGCTTTATCGACGCCTGCCCGTTTATCGATTCGGACGGAAGCAAGTATCTGTACATGTGCCGCAGTCGTAACGCGCATAGTTCCAACATCATTTCCGTTGTGAAAATGACCGACTGGGCAACGCCTGATTACAGTACTTATACGGAACTTACCACTCTCGACCGCACGACGCTGGGTGGCAGCATTCGCCCCGAACGCAGCGAAACAAAGATAAACGAAGCACCCTTCATGACGGAACGTAACGGCAAGTACTACCTTACCTTTTCCATCAACGCGACAACCGACCCGGAATACGCCGTAATGCAAGCAGTCGGCGACAGCCCGATGGGACCATTTACAAAAGTGCAGGAATCGGAAGGCGGCTTGGTAATCGGTATCGACTACATGAACAACGAATGGGACCACGTACTTTGCTGCGGCAGTCATGCCTTTGTCATGGACGGCGACGAAATGTGGATTGTGTACCACCAGGACCGCAACCGCGCAAGCGAAGGTCTGTCGGGTGTCGGTTCAAACAACCGCGGTTTTGCCTGCGACAGGGTAAACTGGGTGACAAACCAAAACGGTCTCGAGGTGCTTAAAGCCAACGGACCTACGACAAGTCCGCAACCGTTGCCGTCGTCATACACGGGTTACAAAAATCTTGCGCGAGAAGCCAAGGTTACCGCAACCCAGACTGTGGACGGAACTACTACGAACATCGACGAAGCAACATGCAAATTGCTTAATGACGGACTGGTACGTTTCCACGAAATAGACATCATCGACGAGTTTTATGCCGAAGGCGTGGTTGCTGTAACGCTGACTTTTGACGATTACGTCACGGCAAGGTCGCTGCTGATTTACAACAGTTGCATGTTTGACAGTGCGTTTTACCGCGTGGCGCGTATCGACTTCGGCTTCCGCAAGGAAATCGACGGCAAGATGTGCTACGGCACCGCGCGCATAAACGACATGTACTACAACCTTGAAAAGTATTCGCAACTGGACACCGGCGTTATGCGCCCCGGCGCGCCGCTGATTGCCGAATTTGACGAACTGCAAATAAATTCCGTAACGATTACCTTTGTTTGCCCCGACGGACAGGAAAACATCGGCGTTTCGGAAATAATGCTGATGGGTAAGTAGGAGGAAAACGGATATGAAAAAACGCATATTGATTCCAATACTCGTCTGTGTGTTTGTCGCCTCGCTTCTGTGCGCATGCAGTAAGGACATAAACTTTACTTTCCCTAAATACAACGTAAACAAAACCCCGACCAAGGAAGATCCGCTTGTCAAGGACGATGGCGCGGTGGTGGACGGCGTACTTGACGAACCGTTCTGGCAGGACGTGCAAAAGACGGCGTTTACCATCACAAGCAAAGTGTCCGACGACGTCACGATGACCACGATGACCTACGTGTCGGACTTCGGCGTGTACTTCGGCATTGTCGTCAATGACTACGCCGTGTACTACAACCCGGAACGCGCTGCTTCGCGCAACACCTCGGTAGAGTTGTACGTGCGCGGTTTCGGAAACAGCGAAACGGAAACCTACAACCTGCGCCTTGCGCCTACGGGCGTTGACGGCGAAATTCAGAAAGAGTCGCGCTCGTGGCGACTGACCACCGTAAACGGCAAACCCGAGTTCCGCCAATGGGTGTACTTGTGGGAAGGCGCGTCGGTGGTGAAGGGCAACATCAACACAAGTCTGTGTGAGGGTTACGTTGCCGAAGCGTTTATCCCGTGGTCAACCCTCGGCGTCGGCAACTGCGGCTATGTAAGATACATGCCCGCCTTCAACCACGTCGAAACGGAAAGCGCAAGCAGTGCCGAACGTACCTGGACGGGTACGACGGGTTGCAACATCAAGTCGCCTGACACCTACAAAGTGGTGTGCAACGAAGGCGTTGTGGACCTTGACGGCCGTCAGCCGACGATACTCAACGCACCTGCAATTCACCTTAGCGACGCACTGAGAAAGGACGGCGTGTACACCGCAAAGGTTGCCGCAACGTCCAACTTCGGCGCAAACGGACTTAACAACGAACAATCTGCCGTTGACGCTACGTGGAACGTCCCCGACGGCGTGACGGTGACCAAAAACGCCGACAACACCGTAAACATTTCCGTACCGGCAGACAAAATTACGCAATTTGCCGACGGCGCGGAATACAGCGTAACCTACCTCGGCGTAACGCAAAAGGGCGAAATTCTGTACGCTCCCGTAACGCTGGACGGCGAAGCGGACAACAACTACGGACCGAGTGTGTCGAGAGCAACGCTCAACGGAGCAAGCCAGACCACGCGCGCCAAGATTGCACGCAAGGGCGTGTACATCATGGTGGAAGTTACCGACGGCAACATTCAGGTCAACACTCACACCGAAACGTACTTTATGTTCGGCGACAAGTGCAAAATCGGCAACAGTTGGCAAATCCGTTACTACCCCTATTCCGACACTTACAAGACCTACGCCTACAACACGCCCAACGCTCAGGGTTATGCCTGGGCGGAACTGACCGGCAAAACGAAACTGGGCGTAAACCTTGTCGGAAAAATCACCGACAAGGGCTACAATGTGGAAATCTACATTCCGTACAGCGTACTGTCGTTTACTACTGCGCCCGAATCCGTCAACGTGTTGTCCTGCTACGGGTACTATCCGCAGGGTGCGACAAGCGTCAGCAACATGGACGGCGATACGCGAATCGGCAACAAGTACGTGTGGAACGTGGCAAACTACCTGCCCTTCGGCGCAAACGGTTACATTCGCAAGTCTGTCAAACTTGACAACGTTGTTCTTACCGAGGACGACCTGAAGGACGGCTTCTACGTAAAAGATTTTGCCGTAACCGACGACGAAAACAACTTGCTGGAAGTGTCCGAGTTTACCTTCCTTACAAAGTACATCACTGCGCTTGACAACGGAATGTATCGCATTTCCGTGCCGCAAGCCGACCGCAGCAAGTTTGCTTCACCGCGCGGCGAACTGATTGTCGTTGACGGCGAAGAGTACGTGCTCAACTTTGAAATCTTTGCGCCCGACACCGCCGATGTGTTTGTGTCCTACGACAACGGCACGCTGACAAACAGCGGCACAAAGACTACGGCAAAAGTGTCCTCCGTCAAACTGAACGCCGAACGCAACAGTACCGCATTCAGCGACGTATCGCTTGCCGACGTCAGGTTTACAACGGGCGTTGACGGCAATGAAAACGGCGCAATAGTCACCAACAACCGCAACGGCGCATATACGCTCATTGACGGCGTAACTACGGGGGTCAGCGACTTCACCGTATCGATGTGGCTCAAAATCGACGCTTCGACGGTAATTTCGACGGGCAACAGCACGATGTTGTTCGGCACGACAGGCGTGGACGGTATCAACAAGGGTAACGGTTTCTACCTTACAATGCGCAAGGGCGCGTCCTACTCGTTGCAGTTCTCTTACGGCGGCGACCCCCGCACGACGGTTGACGAAAAGACAAAAACGCTTCCCTTTGCGGCAGGAGAATGGAATCTTATTACATTTGTCCGCAATGGTACAAACATTACAATTTATCTCAACGCCCGCAAGGTGTACACGGCAACTCTTGCAGAGGAAGTAAACCTGGGCGGCAGCAAACTTGCCTTCGGCGGTTTCTTCGGAGACAGTTTCCTGTATACGGATACCGACCTGATGTTTGACAACGTGTGCTTCTTCGGACGCGCGCTTGGCGAAAACAACATCAAGGTAATGTACGAAATGTACAACAAGTAATTCAATACATGCCGCTTTGCCGTGTTTAATTCGGCAAAGCGGTACAAACAAAATCGGTTCTACTATTTGCAAGGCAAATAAAAAAAATAAAGTATTTAAGGAGGAACTCGATGAACAAAAGAATGTTGGCAGTAGCGTTGCTTGCAATTGTCGCGGTACTTTGTATGACAATGGTCGCTTGCAACACTGCTCACGAACATGTGTACGAAACAAATTGGTCGTACAACGAAACGGAACACTGGCACAAGTGCACGGGTTGCGACGAAGTTTCCGACAAGGCCGCACACAGCGGCGGTAAGGCTACCTGCACCGCAAAGGCAATCTGCGAAGTTTGCGGACAGCCCTACGGTAAAACAGGCGACCACGAATGGGGCGAATGGCAACAAACCAAAGCACCAACCTGTACGGAAAAAGGCACCGAAACGCGCGTATGCAAAAACAATCCGGAACACACCGAAACGCGTGACGTCGAAAAGGCGGCGCACGACGTAGGCACAAACTGGCTGCACGACGAAACCAACCACTGGAAGGAATGTACCGTCTGCCACACCAAGTCGGACATCGCGGCTCATGACTTCGGCGAATGGACGGAAGTTACCGCGCCTACATACGTAGCCGACGGCGCAAAGAAACGTACCTGCAACACATGCGGATACAGTGAAAACGGCACAATCGACAAACTTGTCGCCGTAAGCAGCATTACCATTGACGGCGAACAAACGCTCACTCTCAAGGTAAACGAAGTGGCAACGCTTGTGGCAACTGTATTGCCCGACAATGCGACGGACAAAACCATCGAATGGACCAGTTTCGACAACGACGTCGTGGAAGTTGCGCGCGGCAGACTGCTTGCACACAAGGCAGGCGATGCGGTAATCACGGCAACTGCCAAGGACGGTCAGGGCGCGAAAGCGACCGTTACCGTCAAGGTAATCGTAGAGGCGGAAAGCGTTGAAGTAAGCGGCGCAAAACACGTCGCGATAAACGGCACTGTTACCTTTGCGGCAACCGTCGCCCCTGAAAACGCTACCGACAAAACGGTGACATGGACAACCGACAACGACAAAATCGCAACCGTTGACAAAAACGGCGTACTGACCGGCGTTGCCGAAGGCAAAGTTGTCGTAACGGCAACCACGGCAAACGGCAAGACCGCAAACATCTCCGTGTACGTAACCAAGGTTGCAATCGACGGCACACAAGACGAAGTGTACAACACCGTTGACGCGTTTGCTACAAACGGCGAAGACATCGTAACAGTCAAGGACGTTGTTCTGTTCGGCGACAAAGGCTTGTACATGTTTGCCGACATCACGGATAAGTTTGTCGGCAAAAACAGCCACATGGAATGTGTGCTTACCTTCGGCGATACCGTTGCCGACGGCAAAACTTTCCAGGTTCGCTTGTACGCAAACGGCAGTATCCGCGCGTTCAAGTACGATTCCACAATAGTTAACAGCAACGTAAACTGGAAGTGGGGCGAGGACAAGGGCAAATCTGACCTCATCAAAAACATTATTTACACAGTCAAGAAGACGGAAACCGGCTACGCTGTTGAAATGTTTGCTTCCTACGAAGCGTTTGGCGTAACGGAAAAGCCCGAAAAGATGATGATTCATCCCGGCGTGTGGGCTTACACTGCGGCAGACCTGAAAAGTAGCAAAATGACAAACGGCTTGTACAAACTCGGCGAAGCCGACCTGCTGTCTACGGAAAAATGCCTTGCATTTGACCAATACGGCTACGCGGCAAAGATGACCTCTCCTGCCGAAGTGGTTGCAAACGCAGGCGACCTTGTAAGCGGTGTGTTTAAGTTTGCCGTAACAGTCAAGGGCACAATCAACTCACAACAGACAATCGAAGGACTTACATTCAACTGCGAAGGCTTTGACAGCAGTTGGGTTACGGAAGCGGGCAAAGGCGTGTACAACTTCGCTATCCCTCAGGAAAAGCAAGCGGAATTTGAAAGCGGTAAGACAATTACCGTAATCAACGGCAAGCACGGCGCATGCGGCACGTTTATCCTTACGCTCAGCAACGCAATCCCCGTACAAAGCATCGAAATCACCGGTGCGGCACCCACAATCGTAGGTGGCACGGTAAACCTCGGCGTAACGTACAATCCTGCAAATGCGGACATCTACAAGGACGTAACCTGGACAACCGACAGCGAGCAAATCGCAACGGTTGAAAACGGCGTCGTTACCGGCACGGGTCTTGGCGTTGCCACGATCACGGCTACCACAGCCAACGGCAAGACTGCAAGCGCAAAAATCCTTGTTGCGGAAACGCTCATTGACGGCAATATCGACGACGAGTTGTACAACAACACGATTGCGCTCCACAACGACACGTTGAAGTACAAAGAAGCAGTCGCTACCAACCCAATCACCGACGAAATAAGAGTAATTTTCGGTGAAAAGGGTTTGTATATCACTCACAAACTTACCGACGCTTTTGTCGGCGCGCAAACACGTATCGAAACATTTATTTGCACAGGTGACAAGCCCGTTGCGGCAAGCGGTTCACAACCGGCAAACATGTACTACTTCCGTTTCTATGTACACCCCGAAAACGGTAAATTCTTTACCAACGTGTACAACGGAAAGTCAGGTGACTTCCCTTGGAAAACGGATGTACCGATGGATTTGTTCCACAAACTCAAGATTACCGAAAATGGTTTCAATGTGGAAATTTTCATTCCGTATTCCACAATCGGACTTACGGAAAAACCGCAAACAATCAATTTGCTGTCGCAACATTTGAATTATGCAGCAGCCAATGCTGATAAAGAGAAAAATGCAGTAGGCAACTACTACGGCATAGAGCAAGTCAAGCTGGTTGACATAAACAACTACTGGAAGTTTGACAGCATGGGTTACCACAGTAGTAACAATGCATCGTTTGGTACGATAAACAGCATTGAGGATATTGTGCTTGGTATCGACAAGGTAGTAGACGGTATGTACGCAACGGAATTTACCGTCAAGTCGACATTCCAAAGTTACGATTCCTTCTCGGCTGTCAGTGGTCTTACGTTTGACTGCGAGTACATTACGGAAATCGGCAACGGTAAGTACAAGATTGCCGTACCCGAGAACAAACAGGCAGACTTTGCAACAGGCGTGATTGTCAAGGTTATGCGCGGCACGGAAGAAGTAGGTAAGTTTGCGCTTAAACTTGCTAAGGATATCCCCGTAACAAGCGTAAAAATCAGCGGTCCCGACGCGGCATTTATCGGCGACAGCGTGCAGTATACCGCAACCGTTACGCCCGACAACGCAACTCACCCCGAAGTGGCGTGGGACAGCTCCGACAAGGAAGTTGCCACAATCGACCAAAGCGGTAACGTTACAATCGTCGGCGCAGGCACGACAACCATTACGGCAACAGCCGGTGGCGTTATTGCCGAACATACCCTTGTAATAGGCGAAACGCTTACGAAAGAAGCGGTTGTAAAGGTTACTTACGCAAACGGCACCGTTGCAAACAGCGGCACGGGCAGTGACATCGTGATTGACACCGTTACGAGAAATACAGATGCCAACGGCAAAAATGCAACCGCATTCGAACACACCGACAACAACACATTTGTAAAAGGTCTGAACGGCGACGCTAACGGCGCACTGCAAACCAACAACAGCACTGGCTCATACCTGCTTGTCAAGGACTACAACCTCGGTACGAACGACTTTACGATTTCTGCGTGGGTGTATGTTGCAGACATGAGTAAGTTGAGCGGTGGTGGAGGTTCTCAACTTTGGGGAACTTGTATGGTTGATGCTAAACCGATAACCGGAATGATGTTTGGTATTAGAAATAACGGAAAGATTGTTTATAAGCTAAATGGTCACTCTGGACCGGCAAAAAGCGTAGATACGTCATCAACGGCATTGAAAGGCTGGCACAAGTACACTATAGCTCGTAGCGGAAACAAAGTCATGATTTACTTTGACGGACAATTGAAGAAAACCGAAACAATTGCAGCGGCAAACCTTGATTTCGGTACACAAACAATTTGTTTCGGCGCATATATCAACGAAACATGGGCGTACCAGAATTACAACATTGCCTACGACAACGTAGCAATTTACGACTACGCGCTTACGGCAAATCAGATTGCAGCACTTACCGCAGGTAAGATGTAGTAATTGTCATGTAACACTCGGCGCAAGCCGAAAACAATATCTCGTTCCCTCTCGCTCGTCGAGAGGGAACGGCGGTGTTGTTTCGTCGATGTGTACGCTACTTTCCGCCACTGTGTACGGAATACAGACGGAAAACGATGCTGCACGGCTAACTCAAAAAAGTTTATCGGATACTATTGTTTTGCAATTTGCCACAATGTGACAAATCGTAAAGCAATACCGGCAGGGTTTAATTGGCTGTTTCAATTTAATCCGAAACGTTTTGCAATGTTTGCGCTTGGCAACAGGGCGTACCGACCTTGTAGTGCCTTTGTCGCAAACATACAAAATTACTTCTCACTGTCAAGGAGATTGTTATGAAAAAGTTTTTTGCAATGCTTGCCGTAGCGGTGCTTGTATGCGCCGCCGTCGTTGGCGCGGTAAATCTGCCCGAGGCGTTTGCCGAAGAGGCGCAACTTAAAGACATCGACGTGTATCTCATTGCCGGGCAAAGTAACGGCGTAGGTTACACGTCGGTAGACTCGGAAAGCGAACAGGCGGAAATAGCCAAGGATGAGCGTTACCGCAACGGTTTCGACGACGTGAAGTACTACGGCTACGTGGAATGCAACAAGGATACCACCCTGCCTGCAAACATTGCGCTTCGCAGTGTCAAACTGGGCAAAGGTGCCGATTCTCAGGGCAAAACGCGCGAAACAAAATACGAAACGTTCGGACCGGAACTGGGCATGGCTAAGTACTTTGCCGACAACGGCATTGCAAACACCAACTACGGCATAATCAAGTACGCCGCAGGCGGTACGGCAATATACGACGAGTTTACGTCCAACATGGGCAGCCAGTACGGCAACTGGATGAGTCCGTCGCTTGTGGCTAAGTACGGCAAAGGAAGCGCGACCCTTACAGGTCTGTGCTACGCCAACTTCCTGACGACGGTGCGCCAGGGACTGAAAGCCTACAAGGACAACGGTTACAACCCCGTAATAAAGGGTCTTGCATGGATGCAGGGCGAAAGCGAAAGCCAAAGCGCAAACAATTCCAAGCGTTATGCGGAATTGCTGTCCACAATGATTGCCGACATGCGCAAGGACCTGACGGAAATCAGCGGACAGAACTTGTCCGAACTGCTGACTGTCGTGGCAAAAATTCCGTCCAAGTACAAGGACGTCGTAAGCAGTGCTGCCTACGTTGATGTAGTGCGCGCGCAAATGGACGCCGTTGCCGAAAACGACGCCGACGTAATCACCATCGACAACGATTTCGTAACGCTGCCCGGCACCGACAACCATCACTACAACGTGCCCGACATGTTGCAGGTCGGTCACAACTTCGCCGAAGCGTTTATCGAAGCGACAAACGGCTCGTTGCCCAAGGTTAAGGTCGTATGCACCGAAGGCGGAGCAAGCGATGTCGTGTCCAAGCGCGCTATCGTTGACACTGCGCTTGCAGTTACGCTGACGCCGGACAAGGGCTACGAACTTGTTTCCTACTCGTTTGTCGGCGACGACGGACAGACTGTCGAAGTTACCTCGCGTAAAGTTGGTAACGTGGTGCGCTTTGTAATGCCCTCCGGCAACGTTACGCTGAAAGTGGTATTTCAACCAATCCCGAAGTACAACGTGACGGTTGACGGCGGCGAACATGGCGAAATTTTCCGCACAAACGCGCAACGTCAACCCTTCAAGGGCGAAACCGTTACGTTTACATTCAAACCCGAGGACGGCTACAAACTGGACAAAGTTACCGTAAACGGCGCCGAAGTGAAAACCGACGGCACTTACACCTACCCGACATACACGACGGAAGTTACCCAAGATATCAGCGTGGTTGCAACCTACGTGAAAATTGCCGCCGACATTGATCCGGAGCCCGACCGGCCCGACAGCAACGGTTGCAACGGCGTTGTGGCTACCGCAGGTGCGGCAATCGCTGCGTTTGCGGCTGTTGCAGTGGCGTATTTTGTACGCAAAAAGAACATTTAATCACCTTATGTGTCATGCGACAAGCCGATTTGCGGACAATTACGCAACATCGGCTGGCGTCACGCTTGCAAGTATACGGCGGCTGTCAGCTTGCCGCTAAAAAGGATTTGGAGAAAAAATTTATGAACAAAAGACTGTTGCCTGCCTACCCGCTTTTTGTAAACGATCCGTTTTTTTCGATATGGTCGGGAGGAGACGTACTCAACCAAACCGACGCTATGTTCTGGAACGGACGTTTGCGCAAAACTTACGGCGTTGTAAATGCCGACGGACAAACGTTCAGCTTTTTGGGAATGGTAGACGGGGCAACTCCGCTTGAACAGACAAGCGTAAGCGTGACGGCTTTTACCACCGAATACGGCTTTACATGCGACAAGTTTGACCTGACAGTCAGGTTCGTGTCGCCGCTGTTGCCGACAGACATAGAGTTGGCAGCTCGCCCTGTGTGCTACATGGGCTACGAGATTACCCCCAGGCAAGCAATAAGCAGACTTACCGTGTCGCTGGCACTGCACGAATGTCACTGTTACGACCGCGTAGAGGACTTTGTCATCGGCGGCGCATTTGAAATGCAGGGTTACCAGACGGCATTTTTCGGACTTAACAGGCAACACCCGATGTCACACACGGGCGACAGTTTTGCCGCGGACTGGGGCTACTGGTACGTGTCGGCAAAACAGGCGTATTTCCTTGCGGAAAGCGACTGGAACAGATTTGTCGGGTGCGGCACGATAGACTACAACTACATCGAAAACGACAAAAAATACATTGCGGGCTTCGACAGTTACGACAACGTTGCCGCAGGCAAAACGCTTGCAGGCAAAATGACCGTTGCTTTTGACGACCTGTGCTCTATTTTCTACTTCGGCGAGTGGCTGAAAGGGTACTACTTCCGCGACGGAAAGACAATTTTCGATGCGATAGATCAGGCGTACAACGACTACGAAACCACCCTTGCCAAACTGTCGGTGTTTGAAATCGACCTTGACAAACGTTTGCAAAACTACGACGAGGACTACCGGCTGTTGTGCGTTGCCGCCCTTCGTCAGACAATGGGCGCGCACAAAATAGTGCAAAACGCCAAGGGACAATTGCTGTTTTTGTCCAAGGAATGTCACAGCAACGGCTGTATTGCCACGGCGGACATCACCTATCCGTCAATGCCGCTGTTTTTGCTGTACAATCCGTCGCTGGTACATGGCATGCTTGCGCCGATTTTCGACTTTGCCCGTTTACCCGTGTGGAAGTACGACTTTGCGCCGCACGACGCGGGAACCTACCCGTATTGTTTGGGACAGATGTACGCCGTCAAGGCCAACGCCGACAAAAACGACAGATTTGTGTCCAACATGTTCCGTCGCAACCGTCAAAGCGGCATTATCGTCAGTCACCCGATGGTGTATCAGTATCCGCAGAACGCCGAAATTTACAACTTCGACTGCCAGATGCCCATCGAGGAATGCAGCAATATGATTATTGCCGCCTATGCTTCGGTGCGTTGCGGAGGCGACGACAAAATTTTGCGCGACAACTACGACATGCTGAAAACGTGGTACGACTACCTTGACCACGCAGGACTTGTACCCGAAAGGCAACTTTGCACCGACGACTTTGTGGAACGGTTGGACAAAAACGTCAATCTGTCGGCAAAGGCAATTGTGGCGATTAAGTGTTTTGCGCTTGTTGCAAAGCGGCTTGGACACGGCGACGACGAACAACGCGCCGAGAAACGTCTTGCCGAGTATCTCCATGAGTTTTACAGACATTTTGACGGGGTGGACCATCTGCCCCTTACATACGACAGCGACGAAAGTACATACGGCTTGAAGTACAACATGGCTTACGACGTATTGTTCGGCTTCGGATTGTTCAGTGAAGAAATGCGTGAAAGGGAAATGGACTACTACACGTCGCACGCAGGCAAACTGAGCGTTGCACTGGACAACAGATACGACCTTGCCAAGACCGACTGGATTTTGTACACCTGCGCATTGACCGACGACCACGCCAAGCAGCGTGCGCTGTACAAGGGCGTTGCCGAGTTTTTGCGGACGTCGCCTTGCCGTGTGCCTTTCAGCGATTTGTACCACGTTGACGGCGGGCTTATCAAGGACTTCCAGAACCGTACCGTCCAGGGCGGAATATTCATACTGCTGCTGAAGGACGAACTGCAAAAGAACAAATAACCGTTGCAAAACGTGAGGCAAAGCGGCTGCGGATGTAACGTAAAAACATCATAAGTATATTTGTACCTGACAATCGCGCAGGATCCGCAGGCAATAGCCGACTACGTACCGATTAAGCAAATTACGGCAGGCGGCGTAGCGGTGCCCGACAAAATTCAAAACGACGTTTGCTACACCGACGGGCGCATTTGCTACCATCGCAGGACGGGCAGACACGCCCTGACACCATTTGACCGGCAGGCATATACTGACTTACTTAAACGTATAAATTAAGCCGTGGCATACGTATGGCAGATTGATTTTGTATCGATTTTACACATACGTATGCTTTTTTTTGTAATTATTGACGCAAATACTATCGGACAAAGCGAGTGTTTTTTTCCGCTTGCAACGCGGCGCACAATGTGGTATCATTTACAGTAGCGGTTGCCTGTGAATGCAGTGTTGTCGGCAGCCTGCTTGTTTGTGCAAAAGCATGCTCGTTGCCGTAAGGGACGGGCAAGGAGTAACTTATGTCGGAATTTTTCAACAAAATGATGTACGGCGACGGTGACAAAAAGGACTTTTCGCCGAAAGATTTGCCGCGCACCAGGGCGCAGGTGTACAAAAGGCTTATCCGCACGCAGTGGGGTAAGTTGCTTGTCGCCAACTGGTGGACGTTGCTGTTTTGTCTGCCGCTTTTGGCGTGGAACATGCTTTGCCTGTCCTACGGCGCGCGGTTTGACTTGACAACTGCCGACGGCACGCAGGCGTATATACGTTTTTTGCTTACAATGTGTTATCCGCTGTCGGTATGTTTCGGCGTTGTCGCCTTTGTCGGGTTTGCGGGCATTGCCTACACCGTGCGCAACATGAGTTGGGGTGTGCCTTGCGCGACGACGAGAGCGTTTTTCAAGGGCGTCAGGTCCTCGTGGGCGCAGTTTGCCGTAACGGGGCTTGTGACGTCGCTGCTGTGCTGTCTGTTTGATTTCGCCCTTGTCGCGCTGTCTCTTTCGGTGTTCGACGCGGTACAAAAAGTGCTGCTGTATGCCTTTGCAACCTTTGCCGTTCTGCTTCTTTGTTGCGGACTGGTGTTTATGCTCAACTTGTGTTCCACCTACAAAATGTCGCTGTTTACGGCGGTCAAAAATTCCTTTCTGCTTGCCGTAAAGTACTTTTGGAAAACCCTCGGCGTGCTGTGCATTACTGTGTTGCCGCTTGTTGTTTTGTGTATTGTCGGCTCGGTGTGGATGTGGCTTGTCGTGTATCTGTTGCTTGCGGTGTTCGGTTTTGTGCACACGGCAGAGGTGTGGCATTTGTTTACCAACAGCGTGTTCGACAACCATATCAACAGACAAAATTACCCTGACTTTTACCGCAAGGGTCTTGCGCCGATTGACGTAACGGGAAGCGGAAAGAGCGGCGACAGCGGCGAAAAAAGCAACGACGACCGCAGCGGCGACAGCGGCAATGACGGCGACGAAGCAAGCAAACCGACGGAAGTTAAGTGACGACTATGAAACTGATTGCAAAAAATCTGTGTAAAAACTATGACGGAGCGACGGCATTGTGCGGATTGTCTTTCGAGGCGTCGGACGGTGACTTTGTCAACGTAATGGGTCAGTCGGGGTGTGGCAAAACAACCTTGCTGAAATGCCTTGCAGGTGTGGAACCGCTTACAAGCGGTGAGTTGTATTGCGACGACGAAGTGCTGAACAATGTGGCGGTGCAGCAACGCAACGTTGCCCTTGTTTCGCAGGAATTTTCGCTGTTTCCCAACATGACGGTGTTTGAAAACGTACTTTTCGCACTGAAAAAGCAACGCGGAACATACGATGAGAAGTGTGCCGTAGTGTGGGAAATTTTGCGTAAAACGGGCTTGGAGGACATTCAGAATGCCTTCCCGAAGGAACTGAGTTACGGTCAGCGGCAAAAGACCGCCATTGCGCGCGCACTTGTCAGACGCCCGAAAATAATGCTGTTTGACGAGCCGCTGAGCAACCTGGACGCGGAAAGCAAGGCGGTGTACAAGGCCTTGATTTTGCAGACCAGACAGGCTTACCCAGACAGCATATTTTTGTACGTTACGCACAATGCTGCCGACGCAATGGCTCTCGGCAACAAAACGCTTGTAATGAGCGGCGGACGGGCGTTACAATTCGGCAATACCGAGGACGTTTTTCTGTCACCGCGCACGCTTGAAGTAGCGCAGATTTGCCTGGAAAACTGTAACGCACGACAGGGCGTTGTTTGCGACGGATTTGTGCGGACGGACGAAGTCGAAGTGCCGCTTAGCGCGTACATACAGGCAACGCTGTGCGCCGACCTCGGGCAGGAAGTTACCATTGTCGGCAGCGGCAACAGAGTTGCGTTGTTTGACGAAGGCGGCAACGCCGTGTGCGGACAAATTTACGAAGTGCGTATTCCGTGCAACTTAGGCAAAAATGTCGTAACCATTGACGGCAAAGCCTTTGCCCTCGGTGAACTTGCCGACGGCGTAGTGCAAACGGGCGACGGTTTTGCAGTGTGCATGGCGGACAAAATTGCGGGCAGTTTTGGTGTCGATGCGGAAAGAACGACGGACAAACTTACCTTTGTCGCAAGCGTGATTTATGCCGACGAAAAACGCGTCGTATGCAAGTGCTTTGATCGGAAAATCACCATACGTATTGAAAATTTCGATGATTTTTCGCACAAAAAAGCCGCTGTAGGCGCAATGGTGCTGCTGTCGGTAAATATTGCCGACGTACAATTTTTTACAGCCGAAGGCAACGTTGCCGTTGCCGACTACCGTGTGTACCCGAATGTCGCGGAAACCCGTGTGCTTGATGCGGCAAAAGGCGTTGTTGCCGTCGGCGGCACAAAGTTGACGTTGCCGTTTGCTTTGCCTCGCGTCAAAACAGCGCAACTTGTGTTTGAGCCCGACTGCTTTGCAATTACTTCGGACAAGAAGCAGCTTGCAGTCCGTCGCGTGCTCAACGTGCAATACGGCGCGACAAAAACAGTGGTATTTGCCGAAGTGCATGGCTTTGACCGCTACGTAACGGCAGTACTTGACAATCCTTTTGCCGTCACCAAACGTCTGTTCCTCGCCGTAGACTCCACAAAAATCAAAATCAACGAAAAGCACTCGATCAAGTGAATGATTGAGTGCTTTTTTGTAGTTTAAGTACAATAGTGTTTGCAGGTAATTTATATTCAGGTGCAACAGTGTTTGCCGGTAATTTATATTCAGGTGCAACGGTTCTCGTTTGCGTACACAATTTACAACATGAGCCACAATCTGATGTGCCCGCTTTCGACAAGAAATATCATTCAGCGTGGCGGACTTTCGGTCCGGGAAAGTTGGGAAGGCACCGAGGCGCAGGGCGGAATCGCTTCGCTTGACCACTACAGTAAAGGCGCGGTTTGCGAGTGGTTTTTCGGCGATATGTGCGGCATTAAAGTGTCGGGCGAAAACGAGTTTACAATCGCGCCGAAAGCAGGCGGAAAGTTTACTTTTGCCGGGTGCGAATACCAAAGCGTTTACGGCAAAGTTTAATGCGGCAATCTTTGTTTTTCTTGCGAAAGCCGTTTCGTGATGTGACAACCACGTTACGGAAGAGTAGTCGGGGGTATTTGTGCGATTGTTTTGCCTGACAAGTCCCTTTGGCACAATTACGCTTCCGATGTGAACAGTGTAATCGATTTGCAGCGTAAAAGTACAATTTTGACACAATCATGTATAATTTCGAGATTGAACAAGTTTGATTGTTATGGTATAATAAGTTTGAGAAAGTCGGCATATCCGACAAAAAGGACGGAATTATATATGATTACATTCGACAAGGCAAGTAACGTCGTCAAATTGACCAACGGCAAAATCGATTACGCGGTGTACATCAACACCGAGGGGTATCTTGAAACGGTCTACTTCGGCAAGGCTATCCGCAACTTCGATCCGACCACTATGCGTACGGCACCAAAGTGGCACGCCGAAACCCACGTGTACGATCCTGCAATCGGTTCGGAGCGTTGGTTTGCCGACGGCTTCAAACAAAATGTCGCTCCGTTGGAAATAAGTCCGCATGCTCGCCGCGACAAGCGCGGGGCACCAGTTATCTGTGCGCGCGAAAACGGCAGTTTTGCTACCGATTTTTTGTATGTATCTCACCGTATATTTGACGGCACGGAACCGCTTGACGGTTTGCCCTCGGTGCACGGCGACAACTGCCAGACGGTGGAATTTTTACTGAAAGAACGTACGCGCGAGTTGTACGTCAAGCACCGTATAACTATTTTCGACGACTGCGATATTGTTGTCAAAAACTACACAATTGTCAACAAAACGGGCTTGGACGTGACACTTTCGCGTGCAATGAGTATGCAATTGGATCTTCCGCGCAACAATTACAATTTGACGCATTTCAGCGGACGTTGGGCGGCGGAGCGTAATGCCGTCACTAACAAACTTGTTGACGGCGTACAGGAAGTGTCCAGCAATCTCGGCGCAACTTCGGCGGAAGAAAGCAGTTTCCTTTACCTTGCCGAGGACGGCGCAACCTACACGCACGGCGAAGTGTTGGGCTTCAATCTTGTTTACAGCGGCAACTTCAAATTTCGTACTTACAGCGACATGATGAAAGGCACGCACATTACCTACGGAATAAATGACGAGGACTTTGCCTGGGTGCTTGACGACGGCGAAAGTTTCGTTACTCCGCAAGCCGTGGTGTGCTACTCAGCCGACGGCATAGACGGCATGAGTCGCAACATGCACGATTTTGTGCGTAACCACATTGTCTCCTACCGCCACGACCGCGAGTACAAACCCGTGCTTTTCAACTCGTGGGAGGGATGTTACTTCAACTTTACCACCGACAGTATACTTTCCTACATTGACGACTCCGAGAAAATCGGCGCGGAATTGTTTGTGCTTGACGACGGTTGGTTTGGACGACGCAACGACGACCTGGACGGACTTGGCGACTGGCAGATAAACACCGACAAAATCGACCTCGGCAAGGTGATTGACCATTGCCACTCCAAGGGGATCAAGTTTGGCATATGGTTTGAACCGGAGATGATCAACTTTACCTCCGATCTGTTTAAGGCGCACCCCGACTACGCCTTGCGTGAGGACAAAGAGGACGTGTTTCTCGGTCGACACCAGATGCATCTGGATATGACGCGTGACGACGTAGTGGACAATATCTACAACCAGATGATTGCGATATTGGACAATTACGACATCGACTACGTCAAGTGGGACTACAACCGCCGCGTGTACGAGCATTATTCCCGACATCTGGGCGCGGACAGACAGGGCGAAGTGTATCACCGCCTGACGCTTGGTTACTACAAGTTGCTCGGACGCATTGCGGCACGTTACCCCGACATGATGATAGAAGGTTGCGCAGGCGGAGGCGCGCGTTTCGACCTCGGCACACTGTGCTACTGTCCGCAAATCTGGACGAGCGACGAATCCAACCCCGCACGTAGGTGTACCACCAATTACAACACGTCTTTCGGATATCCGCTTTGCACGATGGGTACGCACGTCAACGACTGCGAGCTGTTTGACTACCGCGCAAAGGGACAGTTTGCGCTGTTTGGTACCTACGGCTACGAAATGAACCCCAACAAACTGACCGCCGAAGAAATAGGAATGCTTAACGAAACGGCGGAGTTGTACAAACGCTACCACAAGGACGTCGTTGAAAACGGAGATTTGTACCACATTGCAGACCCATCTGATGGCGAGTACTACATTATGCAGTGCGTAAGTAAGGATAAGTCTACAAGTCTTGTGCTTTCGATGAACCTCAAATGCCAAAAAGATTGCTTCCGTTTTGTACGTTTGCGCGGACTATCAGCCGACAAACTTTACACAAACAGCCACGACGGCAAGGCATACTACGGCGATTACTACATGAACGTTGGTCTGAATCTGTCGCTTGATTGGCATCAGGAATTTGAGTGTCAGTTGTTCGTGCTGGAAGAGGTGAAGTAATTAAATGGTACAATGGCTTAAATACTTTTTCGGAAATTTTTTCAACAAGAAATACACCGAGCAAAGTGCTAAACGCAGTTACTGCAACGGATTATTGTCGTTTTTGTTGGCAATGATTCTGCTGCTTGTACTCTTTGCGACCATGGCAATGGCGGCGTTTCCTGCATATTACGACAATTCGCAGGAGTTTTCTGCATACTATCGGGGATTGTTTGACGGGGACAATGCGCTGTCACTGAGTATTGTCGACGGCAAAGCCGACCTGACGGTTGCAGGCAACGACAGCAAAAAAGTAATCAACACCTACCTTGACGAGCAGGACAAGGGTGTGTTTTCCGACGGTAAGTACAACCTTGTGGTTGATGTGCGTGACATTTCCGCGCTTTACAATGACTGTACGGTCAATTACGTCAACCGCTCCGACAAGAAAAAGGTGATTGATTACGACAAGTACATGTCTTTGTCCGACAACGAAAAGCGCAACTACTATGTTTCGGTAATCTGCGGCAACGAAGTTTTGCAAATAGATGAAGAAAAAATCAATACGTATGTGGAATTTGTCGCACAGAACGGATCGGATAACGCAAAAAATAAATTAAATGCTTTTGTGACAGACGGCAAAGTGGCGGAGGAAAATTACGGTAAAGTTTATGAATTGTACTTCAACGCACGGTACAACACAAAGGCACCGTCAATGCGTGATTACTACATCGACACTTATCTTGCCACCGACAGCGCGGGTGCAAGCGTCTACAACAATTACGTTGTTTTGCTCAAAGATATTGCGCTGTTTTCATGGCGCACCGACAACGGGCAATCGGTTGCAGTCTCCGGTTATTACGGCAAGACCCGACTGACCGTCAACGGCACCGATTTGGAAAATGCCGACAAACTTGTCAAAAATATGTATGCGGCAAATTCGGAAGCGGTTTGGATCAATTATTTTTTGTATATGACGCGTGCCGCATTGACAGCCGCGTTTGCGTGGGTTTTGATACCGTTGCTGTTTACGGTGATAGGTTTTATTTGCAAAAGTCCGTCACTCGGCAACTTCGGCGGCGTGTTTAAGACTGTCGGAGGCTTTTGGCTGGGGGCAATCTGCCCCACGGTGCTGTGGACGGTGGTGGCATCATTCCTGCTGAATCAGACATACGTGTTTTACCTGGGTGTGGCGTTGACTCTGGCAACAATGCTGGTGCGTACATTGATTCACTACATACCGATTGCCGTAACCGAGAACAAGCAGTACAAGGCGCAGCAAGCCAAAAACGACAATGCGTAGCAGCGTATACGCTTCCGTCGTTTTGTCGTTTTTTACGTAAAACATAACACTTAATAAAAAGACTGTTTGCAACTTGGCAAACAGTCTTTTTGTTGTCAAAAAGTCAATACGTATTGTAATTTTCTGTGCAAATTCAACCATGTTCAAATAGACATGACTAATATTCGTCGCTAATGGTTGTCCTTTTAATCGTCTGTCGTTTTGTGCTCTTGGACATGATTGTTGTTGCTGTCGTAGCGGCGGCATGCGCGGTAGTAGCTGGATACCGAATTGAAACCGCACAGGATGGCAAGATCGGCTATCGATCGGTCGGCGTAGTCGGGATTGTCGCGCAGTTCCCACACTTTTTGCATGCGGATGTCGCTCAGAAACGTGCGGAAATCGATACGTATGTAACGACTGAAAAAGTGGCTGAGCGAACCGGGTGAGTAGCCAAATTCCTTGGCGATAGAGTTTAACGTCAGATTTTTTTCGGCATTTTCGTATATGTATTGCACAATGTTACGTGTAGAGTGTTTTGTTTGCGCCTTGGCAGTGCTTGTTCCGTAGGCGTCCACAATAAGGTACAATATGTAATTGACGTAGGTGTAATACAACAGTCGGCGTCTGTCCGAATTTTCGGCAATGGTGCCCTTTATTTGCTCTATAAAGTCAAACAGCGGCTTGTTTTTGTCAACGTCAAGCAGCTCGGTCGGCAATGAACGTCTAGGGTATAGGCTGTTGAAGTTGTTTGTGTAGTTCAATCCTATGTTGACAAAACCCACTCGAGCCAGTCCGTCTATCTTGTAGGAGTGGATGTCGTAACTGTTGATGCACATTGCCTGTCCGCCGTGCAGTACGTATTCCACATTGTTTATCGTAACCGTTACCGTGCCGTCATACACAAGGTAAATTTCGGGGTTGCGGTGAAAGTGCGGATAAAACCCGTCGGAAATGTACACCTCGGCCCGGAAAGCGTTGGGGTGATCACGTTCTGCTTCAATGGTAAGTTTTGACAAATCGTATTCTAATTTCATGATTTTATTATACCATCCTGCGAAGGGTTTTACAATGGGTTTTTCGACATTTTCACCTATTTACAGGCTTTTTTTAAGCAAAAAGTACATTTATGACACAAATCAGTCTATTTATGCGTTGAAATCGTCTTTCGCGCGTGTTATTATATTAGTGTAAGAGTGGCATGTTTTCGCAATGGAAATCCCGTGCGGTCAATTCGTTTGCTTTGCATTCCGATGCAAGTTGCGTATTTTGATATACGCTTAAGAAGTTTATTCGTCGGTTGTATCGACGGCAGGAAATTGTAATAAGGAAACCCTTAAAGGCAAAAACTATATTAAAGGAGCTTATATGAAAAACATTCGCAAGTTTGTTTCTTTGTGTCTGGCTGCGGTTATGTTGATATCGATGTTTGCGTTTGTCGCATGCGACAATAAAAACGGCGACAACAACAATAACGATTCCGGCAATGACATACCTAACTACCAAAGCACCGGCACGGACAGTCTCGGTCAGGTGTATTACAACAAAAACCTGTTTTACAACAACTCTACAATGCAGGGCGGTCCCGACCCGCAGGTTCTGGACAACACCGACCGCGACGGCTACTACTACCTGTTTGTTACTGCAGGTATCTGGCGTTCTGCCAACCTTACCGATTGGGAAGAAGTCGGTCCGTTGTTCATTCCCGAAACCGACGAGTTGAAAAAGGTTCTTAAAGAAAACGTATGGGCACCCGAAACGGTGTACGACAATGAACTCGGCAAGTACGTCATGTTTTTCAGTTCTACCGCCGAGACCGACACCTCTTACTCAACGGGTAAAGGTGTTGTAAGCGGAAAGGGCTACTGTGTGATGCACGTAGCGTTGTCCGACAAGCCCGAAGGTCCCTACAAGATAGTTGACTTTTCCGATGCGGAAAGTTGCGGCGCGGACAATGTCCACACCTACAACACCGTCAAAGGCAAGGTGCTTACCGCCGAGCAAGTGGCAAGCAACGATTACGCCTACGTCAAGGAAGGCGACACCTACTATCAGGCTGCGTTTCCTCATTACTTTACAAAGTATCTGCTGTTCAATCCCGATGCGATTTACAAGTTTTTGCAAAGCTACGGCGACATTACCAACAACAGTCGCAACGGCAAGTATTCGCAGGACACAATCGATCCGCATCCGTTTGTAGATCCCGCGACGGGCAACAAGTACCTGTTCTGTACGCTCGGTCAAACCAGCAATGCCATGATGGTTATTCGCATGAAGAATTGGTTGCAACCCGATTTCTCCGAGGCACGTATCGTCACGGCGCACGACTACTACACCGTTGAAGATTGGCTTGCAGGTACAAATAGGGGAGTGGGATACGAGCAGACGAACATAAACGAAGGGCCTCACGTACTGTACCACACAGACAAAAACGGCAAATCGTTGTATTACCTTACGTATTCTATCAACAGTTACGGACAGAGTAGTTACAGCGTAGCTACTGCAGTTGCCGACAACGTACTCGGTCCCTACCGCAAACTTCGCGCGGAAGAAGGCGCACTGTTGTTGTGCTCCATGACCACCGAAAGCACAACGGTATCCGGCGCAGGACACCATTCCTTTATCAGTAAGGGCGGACAGGACTTCATTGTATATCACCGCCACAACGACTACACCGAGGGCGGTAACGCAAGATACACGGCAATAGACGAATACAAGTGGATAACGGTCAAGGACAAGGACGGTAACGATCTCGACGTGCCTTACACAAACGGTCCTACCGATTCGGTGCAGCCCCTGCCCGAGGCATACAGCGAATACCGCAACATCGTCAAGGATGCCAAAGTGAGTGTTACCGACGCCGAAGTCGATGCGGAACCGGTACACGACGGACTTCTGTCTGTACACAAAACGGCAAACGAAACCTTTATGAGTTACATAAAGGAATCCAAAATAACACAAAAGACAACCTTTACTTTCAGCTTCGACAAGCCGATTACCGCGCGTGCCGTGTTGGTGTACAACTCGGCGTTGGAACAAAGCTCTTTCCGTAAGGTGGATCTCGTGGAACTGGTCGGCACCGACGGCAAGGCTAAGACAATCCACGATGTGCAGTTTGACCGTCGCAATATGGAATTTGCAGGCGAGGACGCCAGCGAATTGATGTACGTCAAAAGCGGTGCCGCTGCAGTTACGGAGTTCTACGACACCCTTGTCAAGGAAGTGCGTGTGACGCTCAGCGTACCCGAAGGACAAGAGGATGTGGGTATTTCGGAAATACGTATTCTCGGTAAAGACGGTCAACCCACCTACACAGGTGAGGGCGAGAGCGAATACAAGTTTACTAATCCCGTCGGCATCATACCCGATTTGGACAACGGAGTTGCGATTGACGGCGAATTTGCCGAAGAACAATGGGCAAACGCACGTTGGCTGAAGGGCGAGGACAGACTTAGCAGCACTCAATATGCCGATATAGAGTTTACTACCTGGTATGGTGAAAAGGGCGTGTACTTTGGCATGAAAGTAGTGGAGCACGAGTCCCGTATTTACCACAACACCAAGCGCGACAGCTACATGAACAGTTGCATCGAAATGTACATGGGACCTGCCGACGCGGAACCCGAATCCAACAAAATCTTTGAGGTCGACTTCAGTTGTATCGGCACGATAAAATGCAAACTAAACCTCAACGGTTGGACAAGTTTTGTCAAGGAAAAGAGAATAATGCCATATGCGGCAGTCAAGCCGTTGGGAGGCGAAGTAAACACTCCCGAGTGCTACGGCTATCAAATCGAAGCAATCTTCCCGTATGAGTTTTTGAAGGAAGCAGGCTACGACGTCAGCGACAAGGATAAGCTGGTACTCGGTATCAACCCCGTACACATCTGGTCGTTTAACCACGACGGTACCGATCTCAACAAGGATCGTAACTGGTCCAACTGGGGAGAAAAAGCCATCGGCGCGAAATGGAACACTCCGTCTACATGGTTTACCTTTGGCAAAAACGGATTGGTTGCCTACGAAGTCAAAACCACGGTCAACGGTAACGGCAAGGTCAAGGTGGAAGTAAACGGCGGTCTGGGCGTTATGTTTGCAGGCGGTACGGCGCAGATTGTCATCAAGACGATCAACGGCGCGGAGTTGCAATCCGTTACTGTCGACGGCAAGGCAATCGACCTTTCGACATTGATTAAGGACGGCGGCTCGTATAAACTTATCGTTACCAACGTCAATGCCGACATAGATCTGGTAATCACCACCAAGTAGCGCAAGCTACAACTTGTGACAGCCCTTTCACTGCGGCTTGTGACATAACAAAAATGTGCTTTACGGAGTAAAATCCGTCGAATTGTTTGCTCTTTGACAATTCATAAATAAAAAAAAGGAGAAGAACGATGAAGAAATTACAAAAATGGCTACTTGTAGTGCTGTGCGTAGTACTTGGCCTGAGTGTTCTGGCGGCTTGTGATGTCGATAGTCACACTCACGACTTCACCGAAATCGGCTTTGACGCTACCAATCACTGGAAGTATTGCAAAGAAGACAACGTCAAGGACGACGCCAGCGTCAAGGCGCACGAGTACACCGAGACAGGCTCTGACGAAACAAACCACTGGAAGTACTGCAAAGTGGACAACGTCAAGGATCCTGCATCTGTCGAAGCGCACAAGGACGAAGACAAAAACGGCAAGTGCGACGTCTGCGAACACGCAGTCAAGGTGACTGTTGAGTACGGCACTCTCAAAGGTGTTGTCAGTCTTGTCAAGTTGGGTACCACAACGGCAAGCGGCGACGGCGTAACAATCAAGGTGACCAACTCCAAAGGTGAAGTCGCAGTAAAAGACTTTACCCTTGACAAGGCGACAGGCGCATACACAATGCAATGTCCCGTAGGAGAGTACACACTTAAAGTAAGCAAAAAAGGCTACAACGAAATCTCGTACGAAATCGAAATTACCAAAAACGAAACGGTCACAATGAACGTTACGTTGGAGTACGTCAACTTTGTGGCTAAGGACCTTTTCGGCTGGGACAACAGCATAATGGAAAGTTACGTCGACGGCAAAGCAACCGTTACCGCTTTGGGAAACACGGTTATGCACCAGACGGTCGATACGTTTGACCAAGTTGCGATTACTACCTATCTCAAAAAGTCCAACACGAGTGAGCTGCAGGGCGCATTTGTAAGATTCGGTGAAAAATACATCTGGGTTACCATTAAAAATAGCGGCAGCATCGAATGGAACTGCGACACGTGGGATGCAAGAGGCAAAGATAATGTCACTCATCTTACCTGGAACAAATTCGGACCAAACGAATGGTGGATGTGCGACTCCGACGGTAACGCGACGTATCAGAACGGCAGAAACCTTACCGACGAAGAAAAGGCAATGTTTGAACAAGGTACTCTTCCTCTTACATTGGTACGTAACGGTGCAAACGTGTACGTGTTCGTAAACGGCAAGTACATCGGCGTACGTAACGTCGAAGCCCACCTTGGCAGTGAAATTGCCAACGGCAAAGTGACCGTAGGTCTCAGTTGTAACGGCTCTGTACCGAACGTCAGCGTGTTTACCTACCTCATCGAAACGGATGTCAGCGCATACCTTGCAAAGTGCGAAGGCGACGTTACGTTTAAGTACGTTGTCAACGGCGAGCATGTCAACGTTACCGGCAAGAAAGACGGATTCAAATTAAATGACCTTGCCGAAATTACGTTGAGTATGGAAGAAGGCTACACGATCACATCCTTCAAGATTAACGGACAAGAAGTGGAACCCACAATGTCCTTCAAGAAATGGATACTTGACAAAAATCTTGCAGACGTTACAATTGACATTGTGACAGCCGAGTACCAACCCGTTGACATCGAATACACAGTCAATGGACTTAAACCCGGTTACGCGCAAGGCGGGACGGTCAATCTGCCAGACGGCAAAGTTAAACTGGAAAACGCATTTTTCAATTACGAACTTGACCTTGTCGGAGGCAAACTGACCGGTAACGTTGCAAAAGGTAACTACACTTTGACCTATAACGGCTACTATCCTGCGGCGGTCACGGTTGACGACGACCTTAACAAATCGATCACGCTCAATCATATCAACTTCGAAGCGGGCAATATGTTCTGGGGCGACCAAGCTGAAGAAGTCTACACGGACGGTAAAGCATGGCTTGCATTGAAAGACGGACAAAACACCCTGACTCACCAAACGACGGAATTGTTTGATAACGTCGCAATCACGGTGTATGCCGACAGCACGCAAACCAAACAAGAAACCGTGGGCGTGTTTGTCAAGTTCGGCAATCAGCTTATTTGGCTCAATATCAAAAAAGACGGTACGCTCGAGTGGAACTGCAACACCTGGATGAATGGCACAATCGTCAACATTACCGGGCCTACGTGGAACAAATTCGGACCAAACGAATGGTGTTTGTGTAATTCTGCAGGCGAGACAGTGCGCCTGAGCGAAGAAGAAAAGACAATGTTTGCAAACGGCACTCTTCCTCTTACATTGGTGCGCAAGGGTGCAAACGTATATGCGTTCCTCAACGGCAAATATATCGGCATGCGCAATGTCGGCGAAGAAATCGGCGCAAGCAGGGTCACAGTCGGTCTGACCGACTTCGGCGCAGTAGCCAATGCAAGACTGTCCTATACTATCGAGACAGACATCTCCGCTTACCTTGCCAAGTGCGAAGGCGACTCTACCTTCAAGTACGTCGTTACCGGCGAACATGTCACCGTTACAGGAAAGACGGAAGGATTCAAAGTAAACGACATTGCGGAAATTACGATTGCGGCAGAAGAAGGTTTCACAATTACTTCCGTCAAGGTTAACGGCGTTGAAACCGACGCGAGAACCTTCAAAAAGTGGTTGTTGAGCAATGACATTGCCGATGTAACAATCGAAGTTACAACCGCTGCGAAAGAGTAACTCAAAAATACAAGGTCGTAAAAACGGCCTCATGACAAACAAACCCGAGGGGCGCAATGCCCCTCGGCAGTTGTCATTACTGACGTAAAAAACTGATACGTATTAAAGAATTCGTGACAAATACAGTCATGATAAACGACAATTTACCCAAGCGTTGTATCGGCAACGAGGCAAAACGCGGCTGTGAAAATGACAAATTGTCGTCTATGATGACTGCAAAAGAACATTAAAAGCACGTCACAACGGAGTTAAAATGAAAAAAGACGTAACAAAACTTACAACAGAACAAAAAGTCAAGCTTGTAATGGGCGTTGACTGCTGGAATACTTACGACCTTGACGGTAAAATTGCCAAGGTACGTGTGTCGGACGGTCCCGTCGGCGTGCGTATGCCGTTGGACCCGACAGATTGGAGTAAAGGCGACGCGCCTGCCGTAGCGTACCCGAGCACGCAAATGCTTGCCAACACCTGGAATATCGACCTGGCGCATAAGGTTGGCAATGCCATCGCCAACGACTGTATCGAACATGGCGTGGACGTTATTCTCGGACCTGCGGTCAACATCAAGCGTTTGCCGACATGCGGTCGCAACTTCGAGTATTTTTCCGAAGATCCGTATCTGGCAGGCGTAATGGCTCGTGAGTACATCAATGCGGTGCAGGAAAAGCACATCGGAACATCGCTTAAACACTTTTGTTGCAACGGCAGCGAATTCAGTCGCGTGTGGGCAAGCATGGACGTGGACGAACGCACTCTGCGTGAGATTTATCTCGAAGCATTCCGCATCGCTTGCGAGGCAAAGCCCTGGACGGTGATGTGCAGTTACAACCTGCTCAACGGTCAACGCATGTCGGAAAATAACAAATTGTACAAAGTGTTGCGTAACGAGTTCGGTTTTGACGGAGTAATTGTGTCCGATTGGGACGCCGTCAAGGATTCCGCAGCGAGCATCAATGCCGGATTGGCACTGGAAATGCCCCACAATGATCAGAATCAACAACAGTTGCTTGCAGACGTGGAAGCAGGCAAGGTTGACCTTGCAAAACTGAACTGCTGCGCCGAACAGGTGATTGCTCTCGCCGACAAGTGCACCGAAGCGCGCAAGTTGCGCAAGGTGGACATGTCAATCGAACAACGTCGCGAAGTTTCTCTTGATATTGCTCGCGAAGGTATCGTGTTGCTGAAAAACAACAATGTATTGCCGATTTCGCAACCAAACGCCTCTGTTTTCGTCACGGGTGCCGCTGCATGGCATTACTACTACGGCGGCGGAAGCAGCAATGTGGTGCCCGAAACACCTTTTGTCCCGCTTGCGGAAGCAATGCGTGCCGAAGGAGTAGACGCCGAATACTTCGAGTCGGTGTGGTGCGTTGAAAACGCCGGCTATATCAATGTCGGCAACATTGCCAAGGCACAACAATTTGCCGCTAAAGCCGACGTAACGGTTATGTGTGTGGGTGATCCCTGCCATATCGAGAGTGAAGGCAGCGATCGTCAAAACATTAAACTTACAAAGGACGAGGTGGAAGGAATACATCATCTTGCCCGCGTGGCAAACAAAATGGTCGTGTGCGTATATGCGGGCGCGGCGGTGGACATGTCCGACTGGATTGACGAAGTCGACGCTGTGGTGTGGGCAGGTTACATCGGTCAGCACGGCAACAAAGCCTTGGCAGAAGTGCTGTCGGGCAAGATAAATCCGAGTGGCAGACTGACGGAGACATTCCCCCTTGAGTTGTCCGACGTACCTGCAGAAAACTCATATCGTGACGGCACTGTAATGCTGTACGAAGAAATGTTGAATGTCGGTTACCGTTACTTCGACACATTCGGCAAGCCCGTGCTGTTCCCGTTCGGATACGGACTGAGTTACAGCACGTTTGCATACGACAATTTGTCGGTAGATACCGACGGCAACGGCGCAACGGTATCGTTTGACGTAACAAATACGTCGGACGTGGACGGCGCAACGGTAGCGCAGGTGTATGTGGGCGAGGTTTGCCCCAAGGTTTACCGTCCCGACAAGGAATTGAAAGGTTTTGCCAAGGTTTGGCTTGCGGCCGGACAAACAAAACGCGTTTCGGTACAACTGTCCCGTCATGCGTTCCGGTACTACTCCGTCGCGCTTGACAAGTGGACGTTGAATCCCGGTATGTTCGACATCTCTGTCGGAGTAAACGTTGCCGACATACTGCTTACCAAACGTGTTGAAATACAGTAAGACGGAATAATCATCAAACAAGACTACAACGAAACGCGGAAATCTGTTTGCGTTGCGACAACAAGCCGCAGCGCGCAGACGCGCCGTAAGTTTCGTAAAGGAGCATAGTATGAAAAACTTTACAAAAATAATGGCTGTGGTTTGCCTGCTTGTATCGGTATGTGTACTTGCTATGGCATGCAAACCCACGGAACAAGAAGTTCCCGAAGGCAGAGTAAGCATCAAGTTTTTGGGAAAGGCAAGCAGAGAGTCGCAAGCGGCATGGACCGCGCTTGTGGACGCCTACAACAACGGACAGGGCGTGACCGACAAAGTGTTTGTCACGGCACGCTTCCAGAACAACGTCGCTACGGCAAGCAACTTCACTGCTTCCGCCAACTACGCCTACAACGTGGTGACGGTCAGCGACAACCAGAACGTGTTGCAAAACTTCGCTATCAAATGGGACAATAGCAAGGCACCTAACGGTTACTTGCTCAACCTGCAATCCTATGCCGACAACGATGCCGATTTCCAAAAGAATACTATCAATCCCGACACCCTCAATTGGTGGCGTATGTCCTTCAACAAGAACGCCAAACAGGGTGCGGAACAGCCTAAGCACGTAATCGGCGCAGGGCAAGACCTTATGGCGGTGCCTTATGGCAGTACGGCTCAATTCAATGCCTACAACAAGGACAAGTTTGAACAGGTCGGCATCAACATCGTGTCTGTTGCCGAAGACGACCTTGAAGAGTACAACAGCAAAAACAATGCTACTCTTATGCCGCACGGCTACGCCGAGTACAAGACGGCACCCGTTGCAGGTATGAAGTCCTCCCAAAACTTGCTTGGACAGACCGTGTACAAGGTGTTTAACAACCGCATAGCCATGAACTGGGAAGAGCAACGCGTAATGTTGAAGTACTTCACCAGAGAGTACAACTCTTCTTCGCCCAGCACATACGGTTTCGTGTCGGAATATTGGTTCAACTACGGCTGGTCGGTAGGCGGCGACGTAATGGGCTTCAACGGTAAGAGTTACGATTTCACCCTTACGGATAAATCCGCCAACTACATTGTTGTCGACGACAACGTGTCCGTCAACGGAAGTATCTACAACAAGGGCGACATCATCCGTCACGAAGACAAAGTCAACGCCGACATGGCTGCGCTCGTTTCTGCAAACAAGGTGTACGCAATCGCCTCGCAGTACGATGCGGTGTTCGAGTACGTTGCTTTGCAAGTCGGCACCGACAAAAACGTAGATACCGGCAGTAAAGGTTACGGAGTAGCTACTCCCGAAACGAGTAATGCCGAAAACAATCTTACCAACGGCACAACGGCGATGACCCGTACCGCCGTAGGAAAAACGTCGACTTTTGGCGGATTTAATTTTGTCGACTACTGCCCTGCGGAACAATACCGCGTGTACGAAGGCGGCAGCACCTATCAGCACGAAGGCAAGGACGGCTTTGCCAACGAGTACCTGAAAGTTATCGGCGAAACCTACGACGGCGAAGTGTACACCGGCGCGTTGAAGGTTGTCAACGGTACTAAGATTGTCGGCAAGCAGGCAACCGCAAGCATTTCCGAAGGCTTGGCAATTCCCGCATGCTCGGATCCCGACAAGTATCAGGCGGCCTGGAACTTTATCAGCTGGGTTGCAACCGATGGACAAACTTACCTTGCCAAGGCAGGTACAATAGCACCTGTCGCCAGGGACGTGTTGTTCAGCGACAAGTTTGCCTACGCCGAAAACGACAGAAATATGTATGCCGTTGCAGTGGCTTCGGCAAACGCTCAACGCGGTGACTGGGGCTACTTCGAGTCCGGTCAGTGGGTTACCGACTGGGCAAACACATTCAACCAACGTGTACGTCGCGGATTGATGACGATTTCCGACTTCGACAGAGAATGTAATACTGCCGCCGTAAAGGCACTTGACAATATGTATTGCATTATCAGAGGTATAAGATGACAAACGCCTGCGTTGCAAACGGTGCAGGCTTAGCAATGGCTAAAAAGCGCAAGTGGAAGCCCATCAACTACTTGTGCCTGGCTATCGCTCTTGTGCCGGTTGCAAGTTTCATTGCATTCAACGCGTTTCCTGTTGTGATATCCTTTGTTGCAATGTTTGCAGACATGGACTCCAACATGTTGGATACCATGCGTTGGAACAACTTTGAAAACTTCAAAAACGTCTTTAACGACGACAAGTTCTGGCTTGCGTGGCGCAATACCCTTATTTTGGGTACCGCACCGTTTCTGACGTTGGTAATTGCGTTGGTTATCGCGGTGTTGCTCAATCAGAAGATCAAGGGCGAAACCATGTTCCAGGTACTGTTTTTTATTCCGTACATTTGTAGCGGTGTTGCGGTATCCATCATGTGGAAGTGGATCTTCGACACCGACCTGGGCGTAATCAACGCAATACTCGGTCAGCATATCAACTGGCTTGACAACATCGAAAAGCCCTACTTGCTTATGATAGCCGTATATATTACCATTGTGTGGCAGGCACCCGCATATGGTATAGTCATGTACAAGGCGGCATTGCGTAATGTCAATCCGTCGTTGTACGAGGCGGCAAGCGTGGACGGTGCCAACGGCTGGCACAAGTTCTGGAACGTAACCTTGCCCGGTATCAAGCCGGTAACTTTGTTTTTGGTGCTGGCAAGTATTACCCAGGGTCTGGGATTGTTTGAGCAAGTGCTGATCCTTGCTCCTTTGCAGTGGACGGGTGTAGCGGGACCGGACAACATTGCGTTGACGGTAAACTACTACATTTACATCAAGGGCGTGGAGCAAAGCGAAATGGAATACGCCGCCGTTATGAGTTGGATTTTGTTCTTCGTAACGTTCGGAGTGTCATTCTTCTTTATCCGCGCGCGCAACAAGGCAACTGCCGAGGAGGGTGTGTAACATGAACGATATAAGCGTGTGCGCACTTCCTAAGCGCAAAAAGCCCGTCAAGGTGAGCCGAGTGATTACATATGCCGTGCTTATACTGTACGCATTGTGGATTATGGCTCCGTTTGCCGTAATCATAGTAACGTCATTTACGCCCGATATGGACTACGCCGGGGCGAGCAGTTACGTCTGGTGGCCCAAACATTTTTCGTTGGACGGTTACCGTACTTTGTTTCTCGACGACCAATTTGCGGCACAGACGGACGGATTTCCGACGATAATCCGCGGCTTTTTGAACATGCTGTGGATGACGCTTATCCCGCTGGTGTCGGGATTGTTGCAATCTCTGCTTGTGGCATATTGTTACAGCAAGTGGAATTTCCCGCTTAAAAACCATTTGTTTATGTTTACCATTGCGTTGATGTTTGTACCGCTTGGAGCATTTGCATTTGTAAGTTACATGTTTTACCAGAATCTCGGTTGGACAGAAGGCTGGAAAGTAATACTCCCCATCATGTTACCCGGGATGTTTGCCAACGCAAGCACGGTGTTCTTCCTGCGCCCCTACATTGACGGCATAGGCAGTGAGACTGTCGAAGCTGCAAAAATCGACGGCATGGGCTTCTGGCAGATATTCCGAAACATCATTATCCCCCTTGCAAAGCCGGCGCTGGTAGCACAGTTTATCTTCGGATTTGTAGGCGGATACAACAACTACACAGGCGCATTGCTGTATTTGCAAAACGAGCAAACACTGTGGAATTTGCAAATTTCAATACAAAAACTTATCGAATATGCAGCAACCGGAGACGGCGACTACGCTTTCCGTTGCGCAACTACATTGATGTCGATGTTGCCGCTTATAGTAGTGTTCCTGTTCTGCCAACGCTACTTCATCGAAGGTATCAGCTTTGGCGGTAGCAAGGAATAAACCATGAAAAACGATACGTACAGTGATTTTCATGACAAATCGAAGAGGACAGTATTACGATTGACTGAAAGGGACATTGACAATATTGCTTGCCGTTTCGGGCTTGTCACGGGCAAACACGTGCGGAAAATGCTTTGCGAAAACCTCTTTGCGTTTCAAGAGGTTTTTGTATTATCAGAGAGACATCTGCGCAGCAGGCGTAGTTGCCGTAGAAACGCAAGGAGAGTGTTTTATGGAACAAACAAACAAGGTGCTTACCGTAAGTATTTTGGGATGCGGCAGCAGAGGATTTCGTACATATGGCAGGTTGATGCACCAATTGTCGGCTAAGTTCAGGATAGTGGCTTTGTGCGACACTGACGCCGACGTATTGGCTCTTGCTGCTAAGGAATTAGGCGTAGAACAACAAAACTGCTTTACAAACGATGCCGAGTTTTTCGCCGAACGTCGTAGCGACGTGCTGGTGATTGCAACGCTGGATAAACAGCACTACGACAACACAATGCACGCAATGGCACTGGGTTACGATATATTGCTGGAAAAACCCATTACGGACAACAAACAGGAGTGCGAAAACTTGCTTGCCGCACAGCAGAAGTACGGCAACAAGGTTGTTGTTTGTCACGTGTTGCGCTACGCAAAAGGCTTTGTCAAGGTTAAGGAGTTGTTGGACGAAGGCGCAATAGGAACGCTTGTAAACATACAAGCATTAGAACAAGTGGCATATTGGCATATGGCGCACTCGTATGTTCGCGGTAACTGGCGACGCGCCGAAGATACGACGCCAATGATACTTGCCAAATGTTGTCACGACCTGGATTTGTTGCAATACTACGCCGCAAGCAAGGCAACGAATGTTTCCTCGATAGGGGAGCTGACTTACTTCAAAAAAGAGTGCGCCCCCGAAGGCAGTGCGGAACGTTGCATGGATTGCAAATACAAGGACAGTTGTCCGTACAGTGCAAAACGTATCTACATCGACAATTACGTGGCGCAGGGTTGTCCTGCCGACATCTGGCCGCAAAACGTGGTGGTTACCGACACTCCGCTGTCGGTGGACAAATTGCAACATGCACTTTCTGCCGGCAGTCCTTACGGCAGGTGCGTGTTCCGTTGTGACAACGACGTCGTATCTCATCAAACGACAAACATTCTGTTCGACAACGGCGTTACGGCAAACCTTACCATGATGGCTTTTACTAAGTGTGGCGGCCGTATTTACAAGTTCTTCGGCACAAACGGCGAGCTTGTATTGGACGAAGAAAAGGAACATATTCTGCTTACCCCGTTCGGCGAAAAAACGCAGGTTATAAACCTCGGCGATCTGACGGAAGCAGGAATGTCGCACGGTGGCGGCGACAGCATGCTTATTGCCGACCTGTACGACATGATTACGGGCAAGCGCTCGCAAACTACAGGTCTGGCTTCGTCGATAGAAAGCCACCTGATGGGCATTGCCGCGGAAACTTCCCGCCTTGAATGCGGAAAAAATGTGCTCGTACACTGATTTTGCATACACGACGGATAATGCGGCAAAATTATTTTGAAACGGTTCTTTCGACATTGCTTTTGTGCCGGCGTAAGATGCTACAAAAAAAGGTTTGACAAACAGAAAAACAAACGTAGAAAACAATGAAACAATATATTCAAAACAATATCAGAATACAGTTTTTAAGCCAAGATGTCGTTCGTCTTGAAGTCGGGAAAAAAGGTGTTTTTTGCGACAAGGATACATTACTTGTCGCAAACAAAAGCGCATTTGACGGGGTGGATGTCAATGTCGTTACCAAGTCCGACGGTACATATGTGGAATGTGGCGATGTGATGGTTTTTGTGCCGACCGACGCCGGAAGTCTTGTCGGCGTTAAGGTGTTTATTGGCGGAAAAATCGCATACGTATACAAATTTCTGCGTAACAGCGGCGAACTTCCCGCGCTTGGCAAAACTCCCGAAGTGTTTCCTGTTGCCGACAACCCGCGCGTGGTGTTGCCCGACGGAGGTTACCGACCCAACGGACAAAATAACAACGGCTATGTTATCGACGACAACGCTTGCGACGTGTACTTGCTTGTGTGTCGTGGCAATGCGGCAAAGCTGCGTAGGTTGTATGTAGAGTTGACAGGGCGTCCCGAACTTGTTCGCCTTGCTACGCTTGGCAGTTGGAACAGCCGCTACTATAAGTACAATCAACAGCAAGCCGAACAAATGATACTCGATTACGAGGCGCACGATATACCGTTAGATAACATTGTTATCGACACCGACTGGCGCAAGGCAAGTGATCGCGGTATCGGATACGAGGTAGATGAGGTGTTGTTCCCGAACATGTCGGGCTACTTCCGTTTTGCGCACGAGCATGGCGTTGACGTGATGTTTAACGACCATCCGGAACCGCAACAAGGTTGTACAAGCTGCATTGATCCCAAGGAAGTGGAGTATCGTGCCATGCACCTTGCCGAGCACCTGGAAAACGGCCTCGACACTTGGTGGTACGACCGCAACTGGCACACCAAGCTTGTTTCGCCCGTAAAGGGTATTGCTCCCGAAACGTGGGGTATGCACATTTTCAGTGACGTTACCAGGTATGTTCGGCAACGTCAGGCAAAAAACGATGTTGTCTACCGTCGCACGGACATAATGGCAAACGTCGACAACATAAACAACGGTTTGTACGTCGGTATCGGCAACAGCGCAAGTCACCGCTATTCCATACAGTGGACAGGCGACATAGGAACGTCCGATCAGGACATCTTGGAAGAGGTCACAGACATGATAAGGTGTGGCGACAATTGCTTGCCTTACGTACATCCCGATTGTGGCGGTAACAACGGCAATCCTGACAAGGACACTTACCTGCGTTGGATGAAGTTCGGCGCACTGTCTACCGTGCTTCGTCCTCACTGCACCATCTGCGTAAAACGTTTCCGTGAGCCATGGGCATACGACGACAAAGCGGTGGAAGATATCGTGCGCGATTACATCAACCTGCGTTACCGTCTGTTGCCGCTGTTGTACACCGAAGCATACAAGTCCTATCGTGACGGTAGTCCGATTTGTCGCGGACTTGGCTGGAACTACCCCGATGACAAGAAGGCACTTGCCTGCAAAACGCAATATATGATTGGTGCCAATCTTCTTGTCGCTCCCGTGTTTGGCGGCGCGTTGAACAATGTGCCGCAAAGTTTCTACGCTACACCGGTTGACGTTACCTATTACAACGGCAGAGAGCTCAAAGGCGAACCCATCGCCAAGGCGCGGTACGCCGCTGTCAATATGTATTGCAACCATACTTCACCCGAATCGGGCGTCCCCGTGTATGACTACTCGGCCAGGTGGGAAACTACCCTTTGCCCCAAGAAAGATATTGCCCTGATTGTTGAGGCAGATGACGGTGTGCGCGTGTGGATTGACGGAAAACTGTGCTTTGACGATTGGGCCTGTCATGGGGCAATAAAGAGCGACGTGTGCAAACTGACGGCAAACACAATGTACAAAGTGCGGATAGAGTACTTTCAGGGTGGAGGCGAGGCGGCGTGCGCATTGCACTACACCGAGCAATCCGATGGGGATAATAAACCCGTATATCTGCCCGAAGGCCGTTGGCTGAACCTGTTTACGGGGAAAACGTATGACGGAAAAAAGACGATTCGTGTCAAGGTCGATGATGTAAAGCAACTGCCGGTGTTTGTCCGTATGGGAGGTGCAATATTCACGGCGCGCAACGCACGCAATACAAAGGTGCAGAAGTGGGACAAACTGACGGTGGACGTATTCCCGAGCAAAAATGCCTCCGACAGCGGCTTTGTGTACGAGGACGACCGCAACACGACGGCTTACAAAGTGGGTGAGTACCGCACGACGGAATATGCTCTCGGCTACGACGACAAACAAAACAAAATCGTGCTTACGCTCGGCGTGGCAAAGGGCGAATTTAAGGGTAAATACGCATGCAAAACTCGCAAAATAAAGGTGAAGTACCACCTGCTGGGCGATTGCGCCGAGGTAAAGGAAGTGCTTGTCAACGGCGCACCGGTCAAGGCAATGCTTCGCAGTCGCAAGAAGAGCGAATTCCCGCTGTCCGACAGCAACTATGCCGCCGACAGTCGCCTGCTTACCGTGGAAGTTAACGCCGACGTAAACGAGGCGACAACGGTGGAATTTGTGTTAGCGAAGTAACCGGAATAAGAGTTGGCTTAATTTCCCGTTCCATCACTTTTCCCTCAAAGTTTTCGGGAAAGGGCGCGGGAAAACACTCTTTTTTCAAAAAGGGGTTTCCCACAAGAAAATACAATAAAAAACAATCAAAAAGCCCCGACCGCGGTCGGGGCTTTTGTAGTCAAAAAATCAATACGTTTGCAAAAAAACATTTACATTTTCCACGGGCAGGGGATTTGTATTGCTATGCGTTCGCCGGTAATAGGGTGGACAAAATCCAGCGCGGTGCAGTGCAGATAAATGCGGTCCGCCTCGTTGCCGCCGTACAGCACGTCGCCGAGCAGCGGATGCCCGATTGCCGCCATGTGCGCGCGCAGTTGGTGAGTGCGCCCCGTGTGCGGGACAAGCGACACTTCGGTAAGGTTTCTGTCGTACAGTCGTTGAAGTACGCGGTATTCGGTCAGCGACGGTTTGCCGTCGCTTTTTCCGACGGTTTTGTTCTGTTCGTCGGCTCGGGCAAGCGGCAACGCCACTTCGCCATGGTCGCCGGTCACAATGCCTTCCGCAACGGCAAGGTATGTTTTGTGTATTTCGTGGCGCAGTTGCATGGAATTCAACTTTTCCGCGGTCAGCGTGTCGAATGCGCCAAGCACCAGTCCGCTTGTCGTGCGGTCAAGCCGCGTGGTTACGTGCATTACAAAATCTGCGCCGAAAGTGGTCGCAAGCCTGTTTGCCAGCGTGTCGTCTTTGTGCGCGCGGTCGGGATGTGTGTTTATTCCGTAGGGCTTGTCGGCAAGGTACAGATAGTTGTCGGCGTACACGATTACCGCGGGAGTTTCGGCAGGCACGGGGTGCGCCGCGCTTTCGTTGGCTTCCAGTACAAGCAGGTCGCCTTCGCGCAGTACCCAACGTACGGTTTTGCGCTCGCCGTTTACCTCTATTGCGCCGTCGTACTTAAATTTTTTGATGAGTTCCAGACTGTAACCCTTTTCGGCAAACAATTGTTTTATTGTCTTGCCGTCGTGCGCGGCGTCGATGTTTATCGTCAGTTTCATACCGACATTGTACACCGGGTTGCGTACTTTTGCAAGCGCAGTTTTGTGTCGTGGTAAAAAAAGTGCCTGCTTTTTTCCCGTTTCGTCCGTCTTTTTGCGGCAGTTTTACCGTTTTTGCGGGGATAAACGGGCATCGGTTTACCAAAAATTTTCCATACGTATTGCAAACTTTGCGTATATGTGTTACAATATGTACGTAAAATCGATAATATCGGATGCATCGGCGACAAAGCGGCAAACGCTGTCGCGGCGGCGCATTTCGGGAGGCACGTATATGAATCACAACATAGTTGCGCTTATCTACGACTTCGACAACACGCTGTCCACCAAGGACATGCAGGAATTTACCTTCATTCCGTCGCTGGGGATGAGCCCGACGGACTTCTGGAAGCAAAGCGACCAACTGGCGCACCAATACGACATGGATCACATCCTTGCATACATGTACCTTATGGCAACCAAAGCCAAGGAAAAGGATATTCACCTGACCCGTGACAAACTGGCGGAAATGGGACACGACGTCAAATTTTTCGACGGTGTCAAGGGGTGGTTCAGGCGTATCAATGCCTACGGCGCGTCGCTGGGGCTGCAAGTGCGGCATTACATCATTTCCTGCGGGCTTAAACCCATGATAGAGGGTTGCCCGATTGCCAAGGAGTTTTTCAACATTTTCGCCTGCGACTACGTTTACGACGACAACGGCGAACCCGTGTGGCCGTCGGTTGCCATCAACTACACCAACAAAACGCAGTTTCTGTACCGCATAAACAGAGGTATCGAGGACACGTCCGAGGACAAACAACTTAACATGTACATGCCCGCCGACGAACGCGTGGTGCCCTTTTCCAACATGATTTACATCGGCGACGGACTTACCGACGTGCCCAGCATGAAGTTGACCCGTACTCGCGGCGGCTATGCGGTGGGCGTTTACCGCAGACCGGAGGATGCGAGGTACCTTGTGGACGAGGAACGCGTAGACTTTTACGTCAAGTGCGACTACCGTGAGGACAGCCAGATGGACGTTGCAATGAAACGCATACTGGACAAAATCTCGGCAGAGTTGCGCTTCGAAGAGTTGTCCAGGCAAAGTTCGTCTATCGGTGACAAAAAGAAGGGGTAAAGTTTAGCAAATAAAACTACATTACAGCCAAAAGCCGTAGTTAAAGTGCAGGCTCCATAGTGTACGTACAGCGAGTGTCGTTTAACGCATAATTAGTCGCTGTCACAATTAGGAAATACCAAATTAGCAAAAACAACTTTAGAGAGGCAGAACGAGAATAGATACCAACATAATTAAAACATAAACTCTCGACGGGAGGTAACCGCCTATGAATTACGTTTAGTCTAAAAGCGCAGAGAAAGAATTTTTCCCTTGCGCTTTTTTTTGTATCAAAAGAAATTTTTTAGAAATTTTATGTTTTCATGCAACGAGACAATTTTTTAGAAATTTTATGTTTTCATGCAACGAGACAATTTTTTTGTTGTCTTTATAGGTGAAAGGACGTTGCACAATGAAAAGGAACGTTATGAACGATCAGGAAATTATTGCTTTGTACTGGGCAAAAGAAGAACGCGCAATATCTGCAACGGCAGAAAAATACGGGAACTACTGTCACATCATCGCTTACAATATTTTGTATGACTATTTTGATGCGGAAGAATGCGTCAACGATACTTATTTGCGTGCGTTGAACAGTATTCCCCCTCAAAGGCCGAACAGATTGGATGCGTTTCTCGGAAAAATCACTCGCAACCTCGCTTTGAATCGCTACAAGCGCAACCATGCCGCAAAGCGCGGGGGAGGACAAGTTGAAATTGCTCTGTCCGAATTGGAAAACTGTATCCCCAACGTTAAAGGCGTTGAACAAGTTGCGGAAGAAGCGTGGTTGGTGTCCGTAATAAATCGTTTTTTGTTCGCTCAGGCAAAAACGAAACGCAATATCTTTATTCTCAGATACTGGTTCCTGTATTCGATACGGGATATTGCGGATATGTACGGCGAAAGAGAAAGCAAAATAAAATCGTTATTGTTTCGTATGCGCAACGAACTTAAAAAATTTCTCGAAAAGGAGGATATTTATCTATGAAACGACAAAAAGTTGAATTCAGATGGCTTACGACATTGGTGACTTTGGCACTATGTATCGGTATCTTGATTCCGCTCGTCGGTTGCAATAACACGGAAGCGGAAGTCGGAACGGTAACAATGGAAATCAACCCGGGGGTTGAGTACGTTATTGCCCGTAACGGTAACGTAAAGGCTGTACGTTTTCTTAACGACGACGCCGAAAAATTGTTAGAAGAAATCGAGTTGAAAGGACAAAGTCTTAAATCCGCCATTTCCATTACCGTTGCCGCATATAAGGCAGCAGGTCTTATGGAAAGCAACGATACCGTATTGATTTCGTTCGACAAAAAATTAAGCGGCGACGAAAAACTGAAAGAATCTGTTTCCGAAGTCGTGAAAGAGGCTCTTGAAAAGACCAAATCCGTTCATACCGTGGTTTACGCTGATGCGACGGACAACGACGAAACGGCAGCCATTGCGAAAAAGTACGGCGTATCGCAAGGCAAAGCACAACTTATCGCCGACGCAAAGAAAAACAGCAGTATGTCCGAAGAAGAGATTGCAAATCTGCCCCTTGACGAACTTGTCGGGCTGCAAAAAGACGTTAACTCAACCGTTATCGACTCCGAATATATCGGTATACTCAAAGCAAAAGCAATTGCATTGAACGACTCCGGTTGCGTGGCAAGAGTTGAATTTACCGAGGCAAGGCTTATAGACAAAGGAGCCAAGTATCCTTACTATCGTCTTGTATTCAACGACAAGCGCACGCAATGGACTTACCTCGTAAATGCGGTAAACGGCGATATTCTGGAAAAGAACGAAGTTGCGCTGTTCATATCTTTGGAAGAAGCGAAAGACATTGCCTTGAAAGATGCGGGGATTAAAGATAAACCCGAAGTGAAAGTCGTGTTTACCAAAGAAGAATTGAACCGCAATTCCGGTCGCCCGTGCTGGATTCTGGAATTTTACACTGCAGAATTTCAATATAGTTACAAAATCGACGCGAAAACGGGCGAGATATTCTTCTTCGATTACCATATCGATATACGAAAAGCAAAGAAAATCGCCTTGACGTATGCGGGTGTGTACGCGGACTTTGCAAAGATAACGTTCACCGTAGAAGAATACGTCGGAGGCGGCATAAAAACCCCGTATTTCTACTTTGTGTTCAACAACGACACGGTGCAATGGTCTTACCGCATTGACGCCACTCTAGGCATCGTGCTTGAAAAAAGTGAAGTTAAGTTGCTTAGTTCGTTGCAAAAAAGCAAGAGAAAAGGCGTGGCGTACTGCCACGCCTGACTCTGAACCCCGCGCCCTTTACCCGCATCCCCTGCTGGAACAGAGGTAAATCGGGCTTTTTTTTGCGCTTTTTCGACAAAACAAGACAAAGCAAGCTACGGCGAATGCGGTATATTGGTTAAAAACGGCGGTCGCGGTGCGGCCCGAGGAGTGCGTAATGTACTGCAAACGTGTGATGATTCTTCAACAGTCGGACAAAAGATTTGCCTGCCGCGGACGAGAGCTGTGCGGTATGGTCAAACTGGTCAACAATTCGGCAAGCGACACGGTGGTGACGGTGTTTGTCGCAAATGCGGACAACGGCGGTTTCGGCGAGTGGTGGTTGCTGCTTAGTTTTGCCGAGTCGGTGTTTGTCAAGCGGCTGCCCGACCTGAATAATCGTGTGTTCAGTCTGCCCGTGCAACAATTGGACGACGTGGGGTGTCTGCTTGTCAAGAAGGAAAAACGCTGCTACGAGGTGGCCCGCGCAAGCCTCGGCAACGCCTCGCTTTGCGACAAACTGTTGCGCAATATGGACAAACAACTCCGTTCCTAGTTCAGGCGCTAGTTGTTCGGCAAAATACGTGTCTAATTCTTGAAAAATAGGTTGAATTTGCGCACGGATAACCGCCATTCGTTCATCTAATCCAGCAACTTCAAAGGCTGCGAATTCTTTTTCTGTAAACATCAACATTTCTCTAATTCCTCTCTTAACTTGTCTTCCGCTTCTATTTTTGTCGATTTTGCCATGTTTCCAGTGTCATCCCACGATAAACATCTGTGACAATTTTCCCTTTACTAATTCGAGCATTGGGTAGTGTTCCTTCGTAGGTAAAACCAATTTTCTCCATGACACGACCAGAAGCTGGATTGTCTTGATCATGTAAAGCAAAGATTCTCATGAGTTTCATTTTTGCAAAACCCAGTTCAACTAACGCCGTCGCGGCTTCAGGCATGTAGCCATTGCCCCAAAAGGCACGGTTCAAGACATAGCCTAATTCTCCAATATTATTGGTTTCATTGACCCGCAAATCAATCGTGCCAATCATTTTACCCGTTTCTTTCACTTCAATCCCATATTTTCCTAAAGGTTCCCCCATAAAAAATTTAGCAATGTTTTGTCTTGTTTCAGCGATTGTTTGGTTTTTCAAAAACA
>OGOZ01000091.1_pt1 | contig 59350 bp, 56 predicted proteins | sample 1552801 | NCBI WGS metagenome assembly OGOZ01 (sample SAMEA2580196, study PRJEB22360) | human gut metagenome | biome: human gut; feature: human-associated habitat; material: faeces | place: Denmark | collected 2008/2010 | reverse complement strand
AATCATACCTTTCTTTCTGCTGTTCTATATAAGTCCGAAGCACAAGCTCCCTGCTCATAACATTTACCAGTGATACTTCCAATCCCGACAACTCTATATTGCCGGGCATAAGGTCTACACCCTCGTCGTGCTTTAGGATGCCATAATCCGGCTCCATATCTTCTTCATTGATGATATTCGCCATAATGGTTGCAAGAGATACATCCAGTTTATCCGGCTCCTGAAAGCCTAAACTTGCTGTCAGGCTTCCCTGTGCATCCGCATCTATCAGAAGCACCTTTTTCCCCTTTTTTGCAAGTCCAATACCTAGATTACTTGTTGTGGTGGTCTTTCCAACTCCACCTTTCTGATTTGCGATTGCTATTACTTTACACATGATACATTCTCCTTTGCTCTCTTCTAACTTTCTGCTACGTTGCTCTTATTCACTTCTACATACGCTCTATAAAACTTCTTTGTACCCTTGTTCGGGTATAAATCTGAAAACTCTGTTACTTCAATCTTGGGATTTCTCTGCAAAATCTTTCCAAACCATTTAATATCATTCTTTGTTCCCATCAATCGAACCTTTAACATCAATCTGCTCCTCCAAACAGGGCATACAGTTTTAGGTTTACGGTTGCATATTCCGGATACTGAATCTGTATTGCCTGCCAAAAAAATGGTGCATAGGCACAGCAGAATAGTTCTTCCACCGTATACTTCCTACACTCATTGATCTGTTCCTCTGCGTCCTTGTAATCATCCACTCTTGGTGTACTGTTGCAGTACAGATTAAACGCCATTCTGACTACTTTTACGCTTCCGCTAGTCTGCCAATCTCTCCAACATAAAGTTCTGCATGACCAGTTGCGCGGATATATGTTTTTCGTTTGCAAGATTTTTAATAATGGATTTTAGCTGCATTGCATTTTTCACAATAACACCTCCAGATAGGCTCTGAGTTTTTTCTCCACCTTCAAGTTTTTGGCATACTCTGACAAGAGCGGAATATTTTTATCCGTTCTGGTTGCATAACGTTTAAACGCCTCCGTCACTACCTGAATATCCACACAACTATGTGGACGCAAAATATCACAGAGCGTGCGCTCCACACTATAAGCCCTTACGGTATTTCCGCCCGGCGTAAGCACTTCTGCCACGCCCAAATCATACAAGGCTCCCTTGCATTGCACACAACGAATATTTTCTTCCTTGGGCTTTGTCATATTATAATTCGCAGGAAACGTCATGCGATATCTGTTCGGTGTCCTATCCGTTAAATTCCAAAGGAACAGCGCCGTTTCATGCGAATAGATACCTCGTTTAAAACGGCTCTGCAAATTAAAAATCTCATCATCCCAAACCTCCGGCAAAATATAAACACCTCTTGTCGGCTTTTCAATCATGCCCTTGTCAGCAAGGTATTTGATATTTCCACGAGAAATACCTGCTGCAACCACCATTGCAGTCGTAACCGTACCATTATTCTCTTTTGCCATCTTGATAATTTCTTCAGTTGCTCCCACAATAGCACCCTTTCATTTCGTTGACTTCTATGCTTGCACTTATATTTTTGCATGGCATAAAAGTCAATATAAATACTTCTTTTTTCTCTGTCTTTATTATTAAAATTATATGCTTAACTGCATGGTTCCCCATGACCTATACCATAATCCACCCATCCTCTTTGTAAGCAAAATGAGTACAAATCTAGATAAAATCCATCTTTTTACTCATTTTTCCCTACATCCTCTCATACTTCTCAATGATCTCATCGATCCGGTTGCTTACTTCACTGGTGCCCCCTGTCAGGAGATAATAAATTTGCAAATGATGCTCCCTCACCCTGATCTCAATAAACATAAATCGAACCGAATACTCGATCTCCTTAAAATACCAATATAATTCCTCGCACAACTTACAAATCACACCATACCATTCATCATCAACCGCTTCCGAAATAACCTGCGTGGGATACTTTTTATATACTTTCTTCTCCGGATCTCTATAAAAAAAGGTATATTTCTCCATTAATGCGTTCACAAATTCTTTTTTCATCTGCAGACAGCCTCCCGCTAAAGACTTGCTTTCTTTAATCCGATTCTAGCCTCTGTCAAGCGGTTTTGCATTGGACTGTTAGTCCAAAAGTATTCCGAACGCATTGCAGCAAAAAAGACCTCAAGGATCCGTTTTCACGAATCCTCGAGATCCTATTAAACTCTCTATAGAGCTCTCTTTATTTTCTACTAACTGTTTTTACTTATTTTCTGATCTATGTTCTACTTACAATTCTTTATCTTTACTGTATATGCAACCACCCGTAATCAATTTCATATTACTGCATATAGCCGCAATTACGCAACCAGACCTGTTAATTTCTTATAATAGGTCATTAATCGTACCTTTGCGCTCTGCGTCTTACTCTGTTCTTCCTGATATACGATTTCATCATTCCAGTCAAACGGTTCCACCCATGCAATCGAAAAGGAAGGATACAGCAGATTCTGCTTCTTCACCAGCAGATCCTCCATATGAACACCTAACAGTTCACTCAGCATCAGTAAATGATCTACCGAAGGAAGAATCATCCCCTTAAACCATCGGTATACCGGCTGGGGACAGGATAAATGCAGGTACTCCTGAATATCCGCTACACAATATCCTCTTTTCTGTGTAAACTCTTTCAACCGGATACCGGTCCGCTGCATATCAATGTTAGGATAGATTCTAACCTCCTTCACTGTGCATTCTCCTTACATTCTTTGAAGCTTTACTGTCAGCTCATTATATCCATTCTCATAGCAATACGTCACCTCGGACATCAGCTTTTTCACCAGAAAAATACCGCGTCCACCAATCTGTTCCTCTTCCGCAAGCCGTTCCATATCTGCATCTTCCTTCGCAGTCGGATCAAATGGAACTCCATTATCCTGCAGGTGAAGCGTCACGGTGTGTTCATCCACAACGCAGCTCACCTTTGCTTCACTGGCACCACTGTACCGAACGATATTCGAATACAATTCATCCAGTGCAATATTTATTTTATAACTGTCCCTCATGGCAACCTCGGACTTTTCCAATGTTTCCTCTACATAAGAAGCTACCACTTCTATCGATGCCTGATCCGGAGTGACAACAATTCCATTTTCCATTTCTTTGATTTTATTTTCCATATATTCCCCCGTTTTCACACAACTACATTTAATTATTTCCCCTTAAGCTTCGCAGACGCTTATTTTCCTCTTGCGCTGTTTTTATACTCACATGCCCGTGTTTCACACTCTCTGTCTGACTTCGTCAGACGCATGTTCGTTAGTAAGCGCAGTAAAATAAATGTCTGCTTCGCAGACGCTTATTTTCCTCTTGCGCTTACTATATCATCGGATGTAGTGGCGGTCAATAGCTTCGAGCATTGCTTCCTTATCTTTTTGCATTAAATGGTTATAAATTGCCCGGTGTTGTGTCAAAAGTTCTCCTCTCCCGTTCTCATCGGCCTGTTGCAGGACGCATGCGATCTGCTCCTGATACAGCTCCGATACTGATTCAAGAAGCAGAATAAACAGGGGATTTTCGGTTACACAAATAAGCTGCGCGTGAAACGTCTTATCAAGCTCTAAAAATTCCTCTGAGGGTGCTGCTTCCATTCCCCGTAAAATTACTTCAAAGCGAATCTGCTGTTCCCTGCTTAATCCCCTCTCAAGCAGGTCAAGGCAGACTGCTTTTTCCATCATACACCTGAAGTCTGCAATCTCTTTCCCCGTAATAGTTCCAAGCGCCAGCATCATCCTAAGAATTCGGTGAATGGAGCCTCCGGCATCCTTCGAAATATAATTTCCGGATCCCTGAACGCGTTCAATCATTCCCATACCGTGTAGAATACTCAACGCCTCACGTGTTGAGTTCCGCCCGATTCCCAGTTCTTCTGCAATGGCCCGTTCTGTTGGCAGTTTGCTTCCGATCTGCAGATCACCCTGCTGAATTAACTGATCAATATATTGAATTGCTTTTTCATATTCTGAAGTTGTCTGTTCCCTTTCCATTCCGATTGTAGTTTTCCTTTTCCCTTTACCCACATATTTCTTAACTATATTCATTCACAGTTATATTTTTATTTTCTCATCATATCGTTTTTCTTATCACACTTTTATCCCAATATTTTCCTCTACCCCTCATCTGTCAAAACATTTTCATATGGCTTTTCTTTACCTTTTTATAGAAAATGCGCAAATACAGATGATAAAATCACGGTGAGGATTCCCGATACTGCAATTGCCAGGCTGCTCATTGCTCCTTCAATCTCACCAATCTCCATAGCCTTTGCTGTTCCGATCGCATGTGCCGCCGAGCCAAATGCAAGCCCCTTCGAAATCGGCTCTTCAATCTTAAATACCTTACAGATCAGTTCTCCGAACATATTACCAAGCACTCCGGTAACAATAATTACTGCAACCGTAATCGTCACATAACCGCCCAATTCTTCTGATACACCCATGCCGATCGCTGTCGTAATGGACTTCGGAAGCATCGTGACATATTCTTCATGGGATAATCCCAGCAACAGGGAAAGAACGAGTACCGTAACAAGGCTGGTCACCACTCCGGCAGTCAGTCCAACCAGAACGGCCTTATGATTGTTTTTTAACAGATCCCACTGCTCATAAAGCGGAATCGCCAGGCATACCGTCGCCGGCGTCAACAGCCAGCTTAGGAACTTTGCACCCTCGTTATAAACTTCATAATCAATATTTCCCACTGCCAGAAAAACAATAGATACCACAATAGCAATCAGAAGCGGATTAAAAATACCCAGTTTAAATTTCTTTTTTAATATTGCCCCAATCAGATAGGCAATAATACTTAACGTCACTCCTGCAAACATGGATTCTTCAAAAAAACTATTCATGGTCACTGCCTCCCTTTTTCTCCCTGCGGATCATCCACTGTGACAGCTTTCCTGTTGCCACCATGACGGTCACAATCGTTACAACCGTAATCGCACAGACCGGAAGAAGCACGGGCTTTAACGTTCCCCAGCTTTCAATCAGTCCAACGCCTGCCGGGATAAACATCAACGGCATAATTTCAATCAGAAACTTTCCCACATCCTTCACATCATCCAGCCTGATCAGACCGGTCATCAATCCAATGAACAAAATCACCATGCCATAGATACTGGCCGGAATGGGTAACGGAATCAGATACTTAAAGAACTCTCCCACAAAGGAGATCAGTAGAATAATAAAAAACTGTTTGACATACTTCATCATCTTTTCCTCGCAAAGTTAAAATTGGTAGCACCAATTGAAGTGCCACCAATTATTATAAACACGTATCAGGTTTTGTCAAACAGTTTTCTTATTCTTAATCACTCTGCGCATTGTCGCACGAAATGCCCATCCAATCATATAATAGGCAGATGCAAATACATTAAGCCCCGCAATCTGCCGGTAAAGTCCCCAGATTCTTTTTACCGCTTTGCCCTTATTGGCAGAAAGGGAATGGGCAGGACGCCTGTAAATTACCAGCAATTCATCCAAGCCACAGGCCGTAATTCCACTCTGTAAAATTCTCCACCAGGTTGCCGTATCCTCCGATGGAATATCCGGCATCAGAATAAGCTCACGATCTACTTTCTGCGTATCAATCAAAACTGTCGATGTAAAGATAATGGTCCTTGACAATGCTTCCTTATAGGTAAGTGTTCTTTGCACCCGGACTGTCTTACCGGTAGGAACTGCGTTTTCGTCTCCAAACTGATAGGAGCAATATACAAAGGCCGCCTCATTCTGCTGCATGAAAGTAAGCTCCTTAAGCAGCTTGTCCGGATGCCAGAGGTCATCTGCATCAAGGAACGCAATGTATCGCCCGTGGGCCTCCCTAATGCCCGTATTACGTGCTTTGGCTGCACCTTCATTCTGTTGTTTCAAAATCAGCCGGATACGTCCCTTCGCAACTCCTTCCTGTTCATAACGATTGATTGCCGCCTGGATCACTTCCGCACTGCCATCTCTGGAGCAATCATCCACAAGCAGAAGTTCCCAGTCCTGATACGTCTGATTAACCACTGTTTTAATGGTCTCTTCGATATAGTTTGCTGCATTGTACACCGGCACAATAATACTGATCATATAAAAACCTCAAAATTTTCTATAATCTATATATTTCACTGTTTCTGATTTTCTTATTATACCGTTGAATTCATAAATTTACAAATCAATGCTATTGAAATTTAAAGTTTCCGGTTTAGTTTCCATATATTTTTCTCATGTTCCATATATTTATTTTGTGTTTCCCATAGTCAATAAGGAATCCGTAAATAGACAAGTTCCTCTTGGACAATCATAATATATGCAAAAAGCAAAGGAGTACATTTCTTATGAATACCTTAGATAACTATATTGCAGAATACCTTGAATATTGCGAATACCGTAAGCGTCTTGATGCCAAAAGCATCAAAGCATACCGGATAGATTTAAAGCAATTCTATAACTTTTGCAACGGCTCAGATGATTTCCTGTCAAGAAATACCGTGGATCTCTTTATCACATTCCTGCACAGACAATATAAGCCGAAAACGGTCAAGCGCAAAATTGCCAGCCTGAAAGCCTTCTTTCATTATCTCGAATATAAAGATCTGCTGACGGAAAATCCCTTTGCCAAATTGGATATTCATTTTCGCGAAGCCAAGCTCCTTCCGAAAACAATTCCCTTTCATTCCCTCCAAAAGCTCCTGTCTGTAATGTATCAGCAGAAAAAACAGGCTTCCTCTTCCTATCAGCTCCGCTGCTGTATCCGTGACATCGCTGTTATTGAATTATTGTTCGCTACCGGAATGCGTATCTCCGAACTATGTGGATTGCGCCCATCTGATATCGATCTGGAAAATAATACCGTATTGATTTATGGAAAAGGTGCCCGGGAAAGAATCCTGCAAATTGGAAATCCACAAGTAATTTCTGCCCTTGCCCTGTATCAGAATACTTTTCAGAAAGAGATTTCCTGCTGCCATTATTTCTTCATAAATAAATTTAAAAACAAACTCTCTGACCAGTCTGTCCGTTTCATGATTAATCATTATACTGACATTGCCGGGCTTGAGCAGCATATAACTCCACATATGTTCCGTCATTCTTTTGCCACACTGCTGCTTGAACAGGACGTAGACATCCGTTATATCCAGAGAATGCTTGGACATAGCTCGATCAGTACCACCGAAATCTATACCCATGTATCGAATACCAAGCAGAAAGATATCCTTGTAAATAAACATCCACGTAATTTGATGGAGGTTATTGGGGTGGATGGAAAATACTAAGTATGGCATTTATTCATTTATTTTCATTCAATTACATATTGCCATTATAATTCTATTTTATCTAATCATTGAAGGATAATTCCTAATTATTTTCCAGAAAGGATACATATGAATTATGGAAACCGAGAAAACAAAAGAAATATACTCTAAACTGGATATAGTTTGGCCCCAAGATAATATTTGGTATACTTATCTGCATAATAAAATTATTAACTATGTACAAGAAAAGTTAATTTCCCGCTTATCTGCTAAAGATTTTTATTTGAATGCTGGCTCCGGTGGAAGTACTTATGACTTAGCTGGCACTTGCTATCACGTGGATATTGCAGAGAATCTAATTAGGGAACTTCCAAATTCATTTGTAGCATCTATTGAAAAAATGCCATTTCAAAATGATTTTTTTGATGCAATTATTTGTGTTGGCAGTGTAATAAATTATTGTTCTGCATTTGAAAGTATTTTAGAATTTTCGAGAATAATAAAAAAGGATGGAATACTTATTCTTGAATTTGAAAGGAGTCAGAGTGCAGAATTATGGTTTTCTCATAATTGGAGCCAACAAGCTACATTACAGAACTATAATTATTTAAATAATATTCATACACTATGGCTATATTCGGAATCCTATATTTGCAGTATCCTAAAACAAGCCGGATTCAAAGTATTAGATAAAAAAAGAATTCATTCTATAAGCGCCATTATAAATAAGATTACCTGTAATGAAAACTTTGCTGGCAGATTTGGACATTTAGATACTTTCTTCTCCCCTATTTCCTATTTGACAGCGCACAATATTATTATGACATGTCAAAAAACATGAGATTAATATTAGTCTCTCCTTATTTTTGTAAAAGAAATAGTAAATATAGCTGCACATAGAGTAGTTATTGCTGTAAATATAGGTACGAATGAAGCTGCATTTATATTATTTTTTTCTATAAATTTATATAGTAAAAGACTAAAAATAGTCTCTACAAGCATTAAAATTGGTATACCCAATAATAACATTGGTCTATTTTTCTTTGTACTTTTATCAATAAAACCTGCAGTACTGGAAGATTGGTAATGACATTCTGGTGATTTATAAAATTGACAAATTGAGTTGCAATTTTCAAATCTGACTTCTTCCCCACTTAATTTACTAATAATTTTTTCAAATTGCTCATCTATATGTCTTTTGTATTCTGCCGCCCGATCAGGATCCATTGCCGAATACCAAGCAAGATAATGTTCATAATATATATCTTTGACAATTGAAATATAGGTTTCTGTTTTGATCACAGAAAGTGCATGCTTAGAGCGAATTAATAATTGAAATTCAAAATTACTTTCCTCATTTTCAATACCTAATTTAGGTTGAATGTATACTTGGTCTGCAATGCGAAAATCTTCTAATTGTAGCATTTTTTTCGAGAAAAAGCTTTCAGAATCTATATCATCTATACTTTTCGTACTAACTTCTGTAACTATAAAGTCATAATCTATTAACTCATCTGAAAAAAATTTTTGAACCAATCCAAATAAAGGATAAAATGCACTATTTAAGTGATACTCTTCTTTTATAACAATATAATCTATAATTATTACTTTAGTCTTTAATAAATATCCTGCCTCTACAAAACCAATTATTTGATTATCTATGTACAAGCCCAAAAAATACATTAATCGCGATTTCTGACAATTCCAATTGTCAGAAAAATAAATAAGTTCATTTGTGCTAGTTTTAGTATCAACCGGTACAGAATCATTATAAATTTTTAATGCCTTTAAAAAATCTTTATCTTTAGAATTTTCAAAACGTTTTATAGAATAACTAATTTTTTTAATATTTTCCATATCATTTCTTTCTTGTATTTTATATCTATTAACTAATTTATGAATGTCTTAATAAGGATAATTAGGAATTATCCTTTATTCGCTTATACCAACTATGATAAATAAGGATTTATTTTTTGTCCATTACGTTGTTAACTTTACTTCGATTTTTGTCATATTTCGATAATGATCTACCATTATGAGATAGCAAGATTAAATACTACCTCCTCATATCGCATATACACATTTCCCTACTAATATCTTCTTATATCTATTATACAATTCCTTGACTTTTTTTCTACCTTTTTGTCATCTTTTGTATGTTTTTTGTCACATTTTCTGCATAATCACGTTTTTAATAACATTTCCATTTATACACTATCTCAATCCCGAGGCTTTTATATGACTTTACACTCTGGCTCTAGGATCAATGTCTATTATTGCCGAAAATGAAAATTAAATTAATCAACTTTTTGAAGAACTGAGTTAGTCTCTATCATATACACATTATGGCAGACTATTTCCCTTTTTAATTTTATCTTTTTCCCTAGCTGCTTTTAAAATATCCGCAAGGCTATTACCATTAAGTACCTGTGGATATTTTTCCCGAAATACAATCAAAACATCTCTGTTCTCCTTCTTCAACATTCTGCATTGCTTATAAAATTCATGTAAATCTTCTTTTCATAAAGAGCTTCCATAAATGCCCTTAAATCTTCCGGTAGACTGGTGCTAAATCTGTACCCGAATGTTCCTTTTCACAAATTGCTTTTGAAAATGCCTCAAGATTCTCTTGTTCAGATGCATTAAGAGCAGAAAAGAAAATAGTAGGCTTATAAAGGCTTATCAGCAGACATTTCGCACTTCACCTTCAACTATATTGAATCGTAAAAATTCAGGTATTGTATTCGCAATCTTCAGAATTATTCTCGAGCATAGAATCAACTGTCACACCAAGAACTTTCACAATCTTATACAAAGTTCCTGCTGCACACTTATCAAGATCTGCTTTTCCACTACAAATATCAGTAATAGTTGTCATTGCAACTCCGCTTTCTTTGCTTAAGCGATATCTCGACATGTTTTCTTTTTCAAGTAAATCATTAACAATCATAAACTTTTCCTCCCACTTACAATATATCGGTCAGCCGAAGTATCGTCAAAATATTATATCCAATTTGATAATAATATTTTTCTGATTTGGGACCAATTATTTACTTTTTAGATCCTTTTTTTAATTAATTGTAAAGCGTAGTAAATTAATTGGTGTTTTTTGACATATATTCTGTTCTTTTTAAGAAAATAATTATTGCTTTTTACCAATACACAGTGTATAGTACTATCTATCAGAAGATCATCTTCTTCTCAATAATACATGATTCAGGAATTCATTCCCGATATCCATACCACAGCCTTGTGGTATCCATGGCTGATTCAGCCAGACAATTTCACTTATATTTTTAATCCATTACAAAGGAGGACTTCCATGCAGAAAAACACATCTATTCCACAAAGTGGTGCCTTAATCGTACCCATGACAAACGATTACCTGTTCCGTGCTCTTTTACAGCGGAATAACCTTGTCCTAAAGGGCCTCATCTGTGCCTTGCTCCATATGGAGGAAGCGGATATTTCTTCGGTAATCATTACTAATCCCATCCGGCTGGGCGATTCCATTGATAACAAAACTTTAGTACTGGATATCAATGTGATTCTGAATCAGCACCGTATCATCAATCTCGAAATGCAGGTCATCAACTTAAGCAACTGGCAGGATCGTTCCCTCAGCTACCTTGCCCGAAATTTCGATCACCTGAAGAAAGGCGAAGACTATCAGTCCACTCATCCCGTAATTCAGATTGGTCTTCTGGACTATACCTTATTTCCTGAGTATCCGGAATTCTACTCTACTTACCAGTTCCTTAACGTAAAAAATCATACGTTATATAGTGACAAAATGCGTATATCTGTGTTAGACTTATCTCGTATTGATTTGGCAACTGAAGAGGATAAGCAATACCAGCTCGACCACTGGGCTGCTCTCTTCAAAGCGAAGACATGGGAGGAATTGCAAATGCTTGCACAAGACAATAACTATTTTAAAGAAGCATCTGAAACAGTCTACCAACTGACACAGGAGGAACAGATCCGCCAGCAATGTCTTGCCCGTGAAGACTACAACCGAACCATGAAAGGGATTGAATATAACTTAGCTGCCCAAAAACATGAAATTGCTACCTTGAAAAAGGATCTCGCAGATGCTAACGAACAGATCTCCCAGCAGAACAAACAGCTTTCTGTAAAAGACCAGCAGCTCTCTGAACAGGGCAGACAACTCTCCGAGAAAGATGCTCTCATTGCCTCTCTCCAAGCTCAACTGGCTGAAAAAAGATGATCATAAAATCTAAGCAAATCCAGATAAATTTCCTTATGATCGCACATACCCAGGGAATGGTCAAAATCATGTCCATTCTCTGGGTGAATCAATGCTCTCTATCACGCAAAGATGATCCACTGGATCATTTTCTCATATGCATGGCAACTAATAAATGAGGTTCGCCCCAAATTGTGGAGCAAACCTCATTTAACTTTCTTAATATTCCAAACTATTCTCTTTCAGCAAGAAATCAAACAGATTCAATATCAAAATTCCCGATTCATTGTAATGCGTAGGTCCATCCTTTACAATAATTATCTTCTTAAATGAATCACTAATATTTTGAAGCGGTAACTGTTCCTGTTCTTCCTTTTCTTTCGTAGGCAAAGCTAATGCAGATTGAATATATAATCTCTTAGAGCCTTGATTGCATACAAAATCTACTTCCAACTGCTTTTGTACCTTTTTCTTGTCCTCATTGCAATAGTTAAATTCAACCATGCCAACATCAACATTATACCCTCTTATAAGAAGTTCATTATAGATGATATTTTCCATAATATGTGTTTCTTCATACTGTCGGAAGTTGATTCTTACATTTCTCAAACCGCAATCTGTAAAATAAAACTTCATTGGCGTACTGATATATTTCTTTCCCTTTACATCATAACGGTTTGCTCTACTGATTAGAAATGAATCCTCAAAATAGTCCAAGTATGTTTTTATCGTATCTGGATGTACTGACACATTTTTTACGGTCTTAAATGTGTCTGCAAGTTTCTTCGGATTCGTTAATCCCCCGATTGCTGATGACAAATAATCTAACAGTTCTTCCATTTCAATGGGATTTCTAACATCATTTCTCTCTAAAATGTCTTTAATATAGGTTTCCTTAAAAATATCTCTCAAATACGCGGCTTTGTCTTCTTCATTCTCAATTTCAAGCATTTTAGGCAAACCACCATACATTGTGTATTCCTGCCATGCTTGCTGCCTATCAATACCTCTTCCTAGCATATACTCTGCGAAAGACAACGGAAACAGATGTATCTGGTCGCCTCTACCACGAAATTCTGTAATAATATCCTTAGATAAAAACTTTGCATTGCTACCCGTTACATAAGTATCTACATTCTTTAAATGCAAAAAACTATTTAGCACATCCTCAAATTCCGACACCATCTGAACTTCATCAAGTAAAACATAGTACATATCATCATCTTTTACTTCGTTATGGACATACTCGCATAATACATCAGGGTCACGATATTTCTTGTTAATTCGATCATCTAATGCAATCTTTATAATATGATCTTTATCAACGCCTGACTTGATTAGATAATCATAAAATAATTCAAATAGTAAATATGTCTTACCGCTTCTTCTGATTCCGGTAATTACCTTTATCATACCATTATTTTTTCGTCTAATCAGCTTATCCAAATATAGATTTCTTTCCATCACCAATCGCCTCTATTGAAAATTTAGTCTCTTTTCCTGCTTTCTTTTCAATAGAATCATATAACCCCAGCACACAGACTGTCAACAACTATTGAAAATTTAGTCTCTATTTCTACTTTCTTTTCAGTATTTTATCCTGATATGTAACTTTTATTCTAAGCTGATATTTCTTCGGTAATCATTACAAATCCCATCCGGCTTAGCGATTCCATTGATAATAAAACTTTTGTACTGGATATCAATGTGATCCTAAATCAGCATCATATCCGTTGCTTATATGAATCATAGAGTTTTGCATTCTTTTCATCGTTCATCGCATAATGAGGTTCATTTTTAATATATCATCAAAGCTGACATTTCTATTGATATCTTTGTATTCATTCACTTTCACCCTCAATTCACACATTGGCATCAATAACGCAGAAGCAAATGCATCCGCAAAATATTCCGACGCATTTTTTTGACCTATAGGACTGGCAATCTGCTTATCAGCATCTCTAAAGTGATGACACAACTCATGCGCTGCAGTAAATCTTTGTCTCGTAATTGGTCTCTTTGCATTAATGCCCACTATCGCAATATCATCTTGTGACTGAGCAGGTATATATACCCCCTCAAGTTTGTTAAAATTACGTATCACAAAGTCAATCCCTTCATCTTTCAACATTTTGAATGGACTCAACGGATATATTATTTCTGTATTATCAAAATAGGCGGCCAGATATGCGGCCGCCATCCTTTCTGCATCTTCATAATTTGAAACATTTAATTTAAAACTTACCATTTAACTCCTCTGCATTTTCATCCGCTCTTTGAATTTAATCAAATTCATAATCTCCGCCTGATCGTTTTCATCTAATTTTTCAAAACTTCTTGCAAACACAGTCGCTGGCTGACTCATCTTATTTTCGTTTAATAAAGCATCTGCTGTAACGCCAAATAACTCACTCAGTCTTAAGACATCTTCTGCTGTAATCTTTCTTTTCCCATTTTCCATTTGAGTATATGTTGCTCGATTAATTCCCAAAAAATTTGCAACATACTCTTGTGAAAGATGAAGCTGGTTTCTAAAATTCTTAATCCTCTCATTAATCACCATCATAGTTTTCCTCCTTAATATGCCAGCTAATTCATTATAGATCAGAAGATTAAGTATTGCAACATTTTTTGTTAGATTTTCTAACTTTTTATTTTTCTCTCATACACAACTCATCCCCACCGGAGCTACTACCATAATCGTTACCGGAATTATTAGCATCTCACACTTTGTAATACCGTAACAAAACTTTGTACCGGATATCTGTGTTAGCCTTATCTCGTATTCATTTGGCAACCGAAGAGGACCAGCAATACCAGCTCGATCACCGGACTGCTCTCTTCAAAGCGAAGACATGGAGGAATTACAAATGCTTGCGCAAATCAATCATTACTTTAAAGAAGCATCTGAAACAGTAATTTCTATTCTAAAAAAGATCTAGAAGATGCTAACCAGCAGATCTCTAAACAGAGTCTGCAACTCTCTAAGAAAGACTAGCAACTCTCCGAGTACCAATACCACGTTCAGGCTCTTGAACCCCAGTTAGCCGGATATCAATCGAAAGAGAACTCATCTGCCAAATAGTTCCAGCTTCTTTAAAGTTAAACACACCTAAGGAATTGTCAGAATTATGGCAATTCCTTGGGTACAGTAGCGTAACATATAAACCAAAACTTAACTCCCTTTTTACTTTTCTTCCCTATAATTTATCCCTTTATTTTTGTCGTTCAAACTTAACTGTGTACATATTAACAATGTCATCTTTTCTAAGCTTATACATACAAAGTAATTCATTAATATTACTAACATCATTAATATTTCCATTTTGGCAAAGAGCACTATAGAAATCACGAACTTTTTTTCTAAAACATTCTAACTCTTTCTCAGTCATCACTCTCATATTTTCATCTGGGGACGCAACTGCGTCAACAACCTTAGATGGATGAATCATTATTGGTATACACTCATTTGGGTATACATAATTCTCCTTAAACCAATTAACCGATCCCGATAATTGATTACAATAATCTTTCTTTATTGTTGAAGTAGTAGCTTCTGTTTTACATTCAATGACCAAATATTTTTTTGAATCAATCGCCCACAAATTATCAGGTCCGTACCCTCCTATTTCTCTGTCTGGTCTTGAACACACAAATCCAAGAATTTTTCCTATCTGATTTAATGCCTCCTCAAACTTTTCATATTCACACCCAATACATAAATTAGCCAGAACTCCATCAATATGAACTAACAATTCATTTAATCCTAATCTTTCAACAACTAGATTTGTGCTTATAGCCTGTGCTTGTGGAATTGTATTAATTGTTCTTTGATATTGTATGCCTGCAAGAGGTGACAAAATAGCTGCACTTAAAGCTTTACCTGCTTTTAATATTTCTTGAGAGCGAACCGGATCTATTTTATTTGTGTATTCGGCCTGAATCTGACATAAATATCCCTTCGTTCTTTTGTCATTCTCCTTATCCTTCACTATTTTAATAGCATTTGCAGCATCAAGCCATTGCATATTTATAGCTTTTTCAAAAGCTTTTCTCTGCGCAACTATCTTTTCATCTACCTTTGCCTCATTTGAATACTTAACAGCCGCCAAATTTTCCTTACAAGTTGTAACCCATTGCGCATCTTTTTCCAACGAATAATTTGCAAGTTCAAATATCTGGTCAATTGTTGGCTTTGAACCTGTTTCTCTGACTAATAAATCCCATAGTTGCTTTGAAAGATCATATTGACATCTGGTCGCTGCACTAAAATAATCCATTCCCTTATTTTTTGATAATACATCTGTAAGTTCGTCACCCATAAGAACAATGCAGCATTCGTCGTCATTAGATCGAACTCCACGTCCCATGCCTTGCTCGATTCTTTGGACCTGCTCTCTTAATAATGTTGTGCTCTGAGGCGCCACGCTTTGAATATATCTATCCTTAATACTATTTAAAGGTGGAAGTCCATCAATAACCAACATTCTACAGGCATCACCAGGCAAATCGATTCCGTCATATCTATTAACAAAAATTACTTTTCCTACATATTTACCACTTTTTAATACTTGGACCATTCCGTCTATATTATCCTTTGTTGTTGTTCTTACCCCCTCTTCATCCCAAAATTTTGCTCTGGAAAAAGAAGGTACAAGTATTACGACATTATAATTTTCAGCTATTTCCTCAACCTTTTCCTTTATCTCCATTTCCGATATATCACTATTTACATACTTGGGAAAAATAATTAATCTATCTCCAATATCATTGGCATTCTCTGGAGTAATAATGTTCTTCATGTCTTCAGCTGCTAATCCCAATGCAGAGACAAACACACTATCGTCAGCTAATGTTGCACTCATAAATATGCGTCTACTTGCTTCTTCGAGACTGGATATCTTATCTAAGTCAATTCCTTTTGGAGATATTTCAATTGCAGATGCATTAATAATACAATCACATGTTTCCAAGCCTCTCTCTATTAATGGTAATCCAAAATGTATTGCAGTATTATCATTATTATATTTCATTAATATCCTGTAAATGTTATCTTGCTGCCGTTGCCATTCCCAATAAGGAACAAGCAGATTTTTTCGGCTGTCTTTCATTTCGACAATATCAATGTAACTTTTGGGATTATAGTCTCTTAATGAAGAACTAAATATAGCAATTAACTCCTTATACGCATCGGATTCAGCATCAATTTTTATCATAAATTGACCAATAATTTTATCCATGCACGCATGTACATCATCAATAATAATACTTCCTATCGGGTAATTTCCACTTTCTCTCATACCAAAATAACTATAGCCATTTACAATGGTTTGAATAGAAGTAACAAGAATTGCTTTTGAGTTTGAATAGTTATAATCATTTTTATCTTCTGTTACAGAAATTCCCAATCTTTTAGCCTCATCAACAACCTGCTTAACCAAATAATTATCAGGCACTACATATATAGCCGGCCCCTTTTCTTCATTCAAACAACTTTGAAGCATAATTAATCCAACTACTGTTTTGCCACTACCAGTATTCATTTTTAGAATTACATTTTTCTCATTTCTTATATCAAACCACTTTTTCCACACTTCGCTTTGAACATCTCTGGGATATCCGTATCCCGGTGCTTTTGAAGGTAATGTCATGAAGATTTCTCTAGGATCTATGGTTCTTGTTTTTACACTAGAATTAAGTTTCGATAAAAGATTCATTATTTCGTCCCCCTAACTGAAATTGCATCATCTGTTGTAAAAAAATTTTTTATATCTAAACACCACCTCTGAATGTTTGTTCCAACATTTGCCTTTCCCTCAAGGTGAGCCAAAATATGTGTCGGGCACAACAAATAAATAAAACAGATAACTTCCCGTGCAGTTCTCCGTCTCTCATCATCACTCAAAAATTCCAAATACTCCATATCCTCCATACTATTAGTTCTCTCTTGCATATGACTGTCTCCATTTAATACAAGCCTGTACATTAAATTCTTGAAATACTCTATATAATCTTTATCTTCCATCTGTTGTAATATAGAATCATCACACGAGATCTCGGCTATACCCTTTTTATACACAAATGTCGAAAAGGCCTCCAATATCCGTCTCATCGAATTTCCTATGATTAAATCATCATTTTCGTCTGCTCCACAAGCATAATCATATACAGATTTTAGTATTTCAGAATATTCATTTCTTTTCGTAAGACTAAAAAGAATAATCTCTTTGTTCTTTAACTCGCGACAAGAATATGATACTTTCTTCCGTCCATTACTTTCTCTCTTATACTCATCACACACCTCTTCTCCAATCTTTTGCAGATCATATAAGCATTGAATATCGTGTGTCATAAACAGTATCTGACTCTCGGAATTTGTCTTAATTATATCTGCAACTTTAGATTTAAGAAGGGACATAATACCAACCTTATTTTCAAAATCAAAACTTGATACCGGATCATCAATAATTAAAATTAATTTTTGTGAATAGCCCTCTTTTGCCTCCTGATTCATAATCAGTTCTGTAAAGAAATAGCACAGAGCAATGATATTTCTTTCACCAACCGAAACATTATTAGGCTTTACTGCTTGTCCATGCGCATATAATACATACTTATCATTTTGTACCTTTATTTCTAATCTGTCTTTTGAAAAAAATACATATCGAAGACTTTTATTTATCAAACCGACTGCAATCTTAATGTTTTTCTTTCTAGATTTTAATACATTAAGTTCATCCTTAAGGTCTTTAATCTTCTCCACGGATTTTTGCAAATCCTCGTCTGCTTTCCTTTGATTATCCAGTGCTTGTTGCCAAAGTGTTATATCCCTAGAGACTTCATAATGTGCGATAGCCGCATTATCTTTAGATAGATTATTCTTCAATGTATCAATTCTTTTAACCGCATTATTATATGTGTCAATTTCCTGTTGAAGATTAGTTCTAATAGTCTCATATCTATCAAGCTTTTCATTCAAATCGCACTCAAAATCAAGAATTGGTGTATAGGGATGATTTATTTTCTTAAGTATTACTTCTCTAATCTTAAAAATCTCCTTATTAATTTCTTCTACCAAATCTTTGCACTTGATATAATCTTGAGAATTAAGTACATCCATTCCTGAGAAATCAACGGTTACCTCTTGGATAATACATTTTTTGAGGTTATTCTCATGGATATCTACTTCCTTTGATAAAACTTTTTCTATACTCTCAATTAAACTCTTCTTTCCTTGATCCGATATATCCTGTAAACAAAAAGGGCATCTCTTCGTCTTTTCCTTTATAAAAATTGACTTCATCTCATTGATCTGCTCTAATTTTCCATCATCAATAAGTTTTAACAGATATTGTTCTCTTTCAGATAATACTGGACGTTCAACCTTCTGGGCAAGAAGCTGCAATAAGTATTCCTCATCATATGAAATGCTAAGTTTTGTAGTACTCTTAATCTGTGCAGCTTCATTTTCTCTCACCTGCTTCAACAGGGGGAAAGTCTGTTCATAACGCTTTTTCAGTTTCTCCAGAGTCTCTGTTGGATGTAACGCAATAATTGAATCAATTACTTTATCTGTAACACTTGCATTTCTCTTGCCATCATTTATTATTTTTTCTCGTCCAGCCCAATTGGAATCACCTGACAAGCCAAGATTAATCTGATATCTACAACTACTTGGTGATTTGATATTATCCCTATCCCTATACTCATCTGCAATAGCCTTGAATTCATCTTTTCTTTTATTCTCAGCTTCTAATCTCAGTTGTAAATCCAAGATTTTATCCTCAAGATCCCCCAATTCTCCCAACAGAACAATTGTATTCAACCCATCTTCCCGAATCTTCACTCGTGAATTTATATATTCTTCATTAAATACATGAATACACTCTGTATCAGTAAACATATTACTATCTTGATCATATAGCACTGCCTGACTTATATCTTCAATATCTTCACCCTTTGCTTTTCGAATAGCTTTTGAAATCGTACTTTTACCAGAGCCATTTTTTCCATAGATAAGAGACATTCGATCTGCGCATAAAAATAACTCCAATTCTGTTTCTTCCGAAAAGAAACCACCTTTAAACTTTATTTTCTTTAACATTTCTCCCTCCCCAAACAATGATCTTAAGTATATGCTATAGAGCATTTACCATTATTCTACTGTCCTAAGTATATTTTTACCTTATTTAATTATCCACCCCAATGTCAGCTTTTCCCCGATTTTTGTCACATTTTCATATTTACTGTCTTTTTACCCGACAATTGTCGCATAAAATCATATAAAAAAGCCACTCAGACTTAAGCATCAATCCGAGTGGCCCACACTTTTAAAATTTTCTACCATTCTATATCACAAAGGCTCCATAATTCTAATTCATTTTATCTCTTTATATCCTTTTTGCAATTGCAGCTGTTTTCAAAATAGCCACCTGCGTTTTTCCATCCGTCAGTGTGCCATCCATTACCTGCTGCACAAGCTCCTGTAAAGGGATCTGCTCAATGTTCAGGAATTCATCGTCATCCAGATTCTGGCTGCCATACTGGAGGTTGCGGGCAAGATACAAGGTAATTACTTCATTGCTATAGGCCGGTGCCGGGCGATACTCCCCTAACTCTATCCATTCCTTCGCCGATATTCCTGTTTCCTCCTGAAGTTCCCTCTTTGCTGCCTGCAGACGGTCTTCCTCCAGATCGTCCAACTTGCCTGCCGGAATCTCCAAAACAATCTCTCCAACAGGATATCTGAACTGCCGTTCCATGATCACATTTCCCTCATCCGTCATCGGAACGATGGCTACTGCTCCTATATGTCTGACATACTCGCGCCTTGCCGTCTTCCCGTTTGGAAGAGTGACCGTATCGCAATAAGCATGCAGCATTTTTCCACAAAAACTTCTGTTGACTCTTTAGTTATCTCTGTAAGCTTCTCATAAGTAACCATGGCTGCCTCCTGTAATCTCTACATCTGCTGCTCTACATCGTTGCCACATATAAATCAATCGCGACTGTATAAATCTCTAGTGTATACCTTCTCTTTGACATCATTCAGGCATGGATCATACCGGTTGGCAATAATGCACTGCGATCTTTCTTTGAATTCCTGTAAATCATTCACAATCTTCGAACCAAAGAAAGAACTGCCATCTTCCAAGGTTGGTTCATAAACAATAATTGTTGCACCTTTCGCTTTAATACGCCTCATAACTCCCTGAATACTGCCCTGACGGAAATTATCCGAATTGGACTTCATGGTAAGTCTGTACACTCCAACTACCACCTCATGCTCCTTTTCCCTGTTATAATCTTCCGAGTTGCCGTAGCAGCCTGCAATTTCAAGCACACGATCTGCAATAAAATCCTTTCTTGTCCGGTTGCTCTCTACTATTGCCTCTATCATCTTTTCCGGGACATCTGCATAATTAGCCAACAGCTGCTTCGTGTCCTTCGGCAGACAATATCCTCCATATCCAAAAGAAGGATTATTATAGTGTGTTCCGATTCTTGGATCCAGACACACACCCTCAATAATTGATCTGGTATCAAGACCCTTACTCTCAGCGTACGTATCCAACTCATTGAAATAAGCAACACGAAGTGCCAGATAGGTATTGGCAAACAGTTTTACCGCTTCTGACTCTGTCAATCCCATAAAAAGCGTATCAATATTCTCTTTTAAGGCTCCTTCCTGCAAAAGAGAAGCAAAAACCTCTGCCTTCGCTCTCGTTTCCTCATCACACCCAACGATAATTCTGGAAGGGTATAGATTATCGTATAATGCCTTTGATTCCCGTAAAAATTCCGGACTGAAAAGAATGTTCTTCGTTTTATACTTTTGACGGGCATACTCCGTAAAGCCAACCGGTATCGTGGATTTAATTACCATCATTGCATCGGGATTAGAGTCAAGTACCAATTGAATCACAGCCTCCACAGCTGAAGTATCAAAGAAATTTTTTTTCGTATCGTAATTGGTCGGCGTTGCTATAATTACATATTCTGCCTTTTTATATGCGGACGCCCCATCCGTTGTAGCTTCCAGATCCAACCCTTTCTCCGATAAATATTTCTCAATATATTTATCCTGTATGGGACTGATCCTCGCATTCAGCTTCTCAACCTTCTCCGGAATCACATCCACGGCAATCACCTTGTTGTGCTGTGAAAGAAGCACAGCCAACGATAATCCTACATAACCCGTTCCTGCTACTGCAATAGTTTTTCCCATTTTTCTCTTCTCCATTACAAATGCATCTTCGTTACTTTGAACGCCTAATCCGATCACCTTATCATTATTATAACTCTTCCAGTTTCCTATATCTTTCGTACAAATTCGAATCCACTCATCATTAACTCCTACGTTACTATCCGTTTACAAGGCATTGAACGTATCAATAGCTGGAATAAATATAGGTGATAATTTGCATATAACTTTTGATCTACACACTCTACCCATCTTTTTTAAGTAACGTAAGAATTAATTCCCTATGGGCCTCACATTCAATAAAATTTCTCAGACATAGAATTTCTTTCTTGCGGTATAATTTTTTTATTTTCTTTCTAATCAAATTTCCAGCAGTAATTCTATTTAGTCCTCTAAATAACAATGTTTTATGTCCTAAAAATGATCCTAAGTAAATACTTTCTTGTTTTTCGGCATACTCCAAATAATGGTTATAAACAAACTTAGGATCCATGATTTCTTTTGATCTTATGTAAAAAGATTTGATTATGTCATCCGCTTCTTTATTCTTCGCTATACATACACCATTGTTATTCCTAACTATAGGGATATAATCAATTGAATATGTGTCATCCTTTATATTTAAATCTAATAAAATAGCCGTTTCCCAGCAATCATCTTTTTCACCATAATTAAATATGAAATTACCTTGACCATAAATTATGGTGCCATTTTTATACTCTTCTTTACAGCCAATACAATGACTATGCTGGCACACTATTAAGTCAGCACCCTTATCAATAAATTTATGACACACTTTTTGCAATTGCGGAGAAGGATATCTATAATGTTCTTTTCCTCCATGGTACAATACAATTACAAAATCGACATTGTCTTGTTTTTTTGCCATCTCAACATCATCAAAACTATTCAAAGGATCAAATGGATTAACGCCAGCTCTATTTTCAGTTGCTATACTAAACTCATGTTCTGCGCAACAATATATTCCTATCTTTTTTCCTTTTAAGATAGTATAAAATAACTTTCTTGCTTCATTTAAATTATCTCCAATTCCGCTATACTGAATGCCTACTTTCTCTAATGCAGTTAACGTAGATTGCACCCCTTTGATGCCGTAATCCATTATATGATTATTTGCAAGTGTCAAGAAATCTATATTTAAAGATTTTATACCCAAAGCCGAACTTGCGGGTGCGCCTAAGCAAGGACCCCATTTGCTTATACTAACTTCATTTCCATTTATCAACGGAGCTTCTAGATTAAAACATCTAAAATCTGATTCGTTAAGAATCCCCACCAATTCCTCTCCGATTAGTTTAACTGATGTAGCCTTTTCAAAGTCTTTTATATTGCATTCCGTTGGCACCAAGTCAGCTCCAATTATTATTCGTACCATATACGTCACCTCAATAACTATATTCTCAAATCCATCTTCTCTGTACTATAACGCTATCACCAAGCTCCCGAAAAGAAATGATGAAATCAGAAACACAGCGACATTTCATCTCTCCATTTTTGCGGCTAAAACCTATTGGGTATTCAATACACACAGCATATTCTTATAAAACAAACAGCATATCCTAAATTTCAGGGAGTTTTATCCATGAACCGAGTAGTTCGTCATTTCCATCATAGATAAACCTTCCAAACCCACTGTCAGGATAGAATGTCAATTCGCCGAAATATACTTTTCCGCCCACATCATAAAAATCTGTTCGAAGAAAAGGATGTGTCTCAGACAACTTCGTTGCGAGTTCCTCCATCTTTTCAAGATTAGTGGGTATTTGCAGTTTCTTATTAAAATCAGGTGGACAGACTTCTTCACCGATCTTCATCGGTTCACCATCTATTGTAAAGTAATTGGCTTTGTGATCTATAAATCGATCAAAATCACATTTGTAACACTTGACAACACCATTACAGCAGAAGAACTTATAATCCCGAAGTTCCGCTATGCCTGTATCCTCCATGTATTTCTCACAAATAATCTTTCTGGGCACATCCTTATAAGGCCATTCACGCCAAATGAGATAATAATCCTGAGCCAAGCCTTTCGCCAAATTCTTCCGAATTTTCTTAATATCTTTTGGAGTGAGCTTGCTTTTATCCTTACAAATGTACATCCCCAATCCCGAATTATGATTGCATTTCAGAACAAATTGATTTGGCAGAACTTCAAAGTCAATTTCATCCGGATTGTCCCATACGCCAATCAATGGAATCAGATATTCCTCTCCCAACTTTTCTTTTATGTAATTGCGAACTAAGTATTTATCAACCATAATGGTATACTCCGACTTACGATCGTTCAATTTCAGCCATTGGAGCTTTTCATTGAATGTCTGCGGATTATCAAGATTAAGCGGCTTTTTCATACAACATTTAAATGTACGCTCCAAATATTCCTTGTCTGGCATGGCATTATATTTTCCGAACCTTGCATTTATCAAGAATCGATATGAAGGATCCAATAAATATTTTATCAGGGATCGTGTAATTTTTTTGTTATTCATTCAACATCACCTCCTGCTTATTTATTTTAAGAGAGCATCAACACTTATCAGAAAATACCATAAAGAAACTGGTATCTGATTTTTATCATTGAAAAAATATTATCTACTCAAGTCATAATCTATTCTTTGTACAAAAGACAATGGCGAAAGCTTCCTCATTTCAGCCACGTATTCTTCTTCTGAATTCAAATGATACGGTTCTAGTATTTCTTGAATATTAACGCTTTCAATAATATTAAACCCAATAAACTGATCTGAACTATAAAAAGATGCCCTTTCAAGATACTTATTATTGGAAATTAAACGTTTCCTCAACGCTACAGCCTCACACGCTCTAATCGTATATCCAGTTCCGTTCTTTTGCATCAATTCCAAAATATTCTTAGTTTGTGATGCATGTAATAAATTGTGTCGATAAGAAAATTTATCTACAAAAGTCAACCCAGGAAGATTCTTATATTTCTTAATAATACTCTTATCTCTAGTCACAATTATAAAATCGCATACACATCCTTTTTTTGAAAAATAAGAATATGCTCTGTAGATATCATGCCATCTGTTTTTTATTGCTCCACAAAAATATATGTCAGATATCAGCTTATTAAAATCACTCAAGTTTAGCCTAGAATATACCAATGGGTAGTAATTAATCTCATATTTTTCCGAATCCTTATAATCAAAACTATATAACTCATCGCAGAACTTTTTGAAATCATTTATTGATACCAAACGTTTATGCTCGATAAGATCTTGGTAAAATACAACGTATTTTGAGTCAGGAAAACGTCTCTTAAGAACATTAACAAACCCATATGGTATGTGATTCGTAAATGGTCCCGCCGAAAAAAACACAAAACAATATTTCTTTCCATTTTTGAAATAGTCCTCAACCAGAAAAGGATTCCATATTCTTTTGAAAGGCAACTGGATAATTGAATTGATTTTTTGAGACATATGTATCTTATGAAGTCCCCGTAATATCCTATTCAATATCGACTTTCCTTCAAATGGCTCACTCACATACTTACAACAATCTGATTTATTCAAGTCCTCATATGACAGCATATAGTATTCGTCCGTAGATCCTAAGAAAACATAATTATAATCTAAATCATCCATCTATATTCTCCTCATTGAGATGTCTATTAATTGTCCTCAATTTTCTCTTATACCATATACCTATCACAAAAAAACAACCTAAACAAACAATGTATCTTAGAATTTGAGTTTTATATAATCCAACTGCTATAAATGCCAACAATGTTGTTCCTATACACAATGAAAGTATCAGTTTATTATCATAAATCATTTTTGAATTTGTATTCTTTTTATAGTATATTGTTGCAACACCCGACTCAATTATCGCCATAACAATATAAGCAACTAACGTAGTATATGCAGCTGCTTGATATCCAAATTTGGGAATAAAAACGAAATTTAGAACCACATTAACTGCCGAAGCAGCTCCAGAAGCAAGCATTATCACCTTCGTTTTCTTTAAAAAAATAAGTATATTAGAATACATATTTGATACCGCTGTCAGAACAACACCCATCGCTATAGGCGGCATAATGTATACTGCCTCATAATATTCTTGAGTAGCCATAATTCTTACAATCTCTGGTGCCAAAAGAATCATAATAAAGGCCATGAATATATATATTGATAAAAGGGTTGATGAAGTCTTTCTTATGTTATTACACTCATTGCAATTATTAATATTTTTGTACAAATATGGTATGTAGGCTCCATTCATGGCATTCCATACGATTAATGATAGAGAACTAACTGAGTATAAAGTGCTATAGATTCCGACAGCACTACTTCCAACAAATCGATTGATCATTATTCTATCTGATACATCTAATATCTGCTTTGCAATTGCATGCCCAACCAGCGGAAGACTTAGTGACAATGAAAATGTCCAATACTGTTTTTTATAGAAACATTTTCCCTTCTTCAGTATATGAATGCCAAGCAAAAGAGCAACACCATACATAACCAAATTATTAGCCAGTAAGCGAAACCATGCAGATTCATCCGTTTTACAATTGAGAACTGCATAGACAGACAAAGCTACCGCTCCAAATGTGGAAAGCAAAGTAACACAACTTGACATTTTATATCTATAATCATAACGTTGCCTTGTCATCCAAAAGTCTTGCGCCGGTGTTAAAAAAAGGCCAATAACAAGCATAACCATAAATTTTCTGGATAAACCAAACAGCTTCTCCCAAAGCGTCGGATTTAATATATACAATAATGCAACGACTGATGTCATTAAAATTACTAACGAATATACCGAAGATTCATATTTATCTTTATCATTCTCAAATTCTTTAAGTGCTAACTGATATCCCCCTGACGTTAATGATAATGTAGAAAAAATACACACCAACGAAAACCATGAATTATACAAATTTATCTTCCCAATTTCTGAAGATGGCATAATTCTTGTAAATATCGGTACAGTCAGAAAAATCAATCCTTTAGAAGCAAGTGATGATAACATATATACAATGCCGGATTTTTTGCTTTCTGACATTATTCTAATTCTACTAAGCAGTTTAATCATTTATTTTTGTCCGCATTTCTAATTTATAGTTTGTTGTATTTCCAAATGAAACGACCAATCCTAAAATTAAATATAGATCCATACGAAAATCAAAACGTTCAGTGTACCCCATTATGCAGTAAACAAAAAACATCGTTATAAAAATCATATTTTCCTGTTCAATATATTTTATTGTATTGAATAGCTTTTTAATTGAGAGAATCACAATACAATAAAATGAAGCCAAAAGAAGTAGCCCTCCTTGGGTAAGCAAATCCAAGCTGGTATTATGTGCCCACATAATACTTCCTTGCTCATAATCTCCAACTACGCAATAGTAATATGATCCATTTTTTCCATTCCCCATACCCAATATAGGATGTTTTCCTATCAGCTCATGTGCACTGTCCCATATCATTGCACGTCCAGATAAAGTTGCATCTTTATGAAGATAATCAATTACAATATGCTGCACAAATTCTGTTCTAAATATATATGTAAATATAAGCTGCATAGCACACACTATAATTAATACAGATATCCATAACTTTTTTGATCGTATGATATCTCTTTTTTTAAGTATCATGATGCCTTCAAATAATAAAATCGATACAGATGACGTAGCAGAAAGTGCCCTAATAGGTCCAAATGCTGCTTGCACAATTGAAACTACTAGCTGGGTCTTACCAATTATTCTCTTTTCATATGCTAAATGTGAAAAAAGTAATAATGGAAAACAAAACATCGAAAATGCGTTTTTCGAAGAAGCAAAATGATAAAGCTGATTCCCCAACTCATTATGAACAATAAATAAATACCGTGGATGTAATAGCATCAAAATATTGTTAACCACAAGTACTAGATAAAAATACCAAAACCCTATTTTTATAACACTATTCAATCTATTCTTATAATAATCTGCAAATGCAAAACATCCAATAATTTGTAATGTACTATTTATCCATGAAACTAGATTTAAATCTCCCAGCAACGATGAAAACAAAAGTGTCAAACAAAACAGAAGAATCATAAGATGTAATAGTTCAATCTTATATTTTCTTTTATAAATGCATTGTAAAATAAAGTATATTGATAACACGCATCGCCCATATCGAATTATTGGATATAGGGTCGTAAAAAAATCTCCATAAATAAAATATGCAGGAGTAATATACATATATAAAAAAATACAAATCAATATGTTATTGAAATCAAATATGATGATATGAAATTTCTTCTGTTGCATTTTTCTTTTTCATCTACCTCTTTGTATGTTCTGTTCTTAAAAAATGAACATTATCATTTACAGATGCACCAAAAGTATTGATATCCGTAAACTTAAAACCACTAATGTATACTGTGTATGTAAAATATAGCTGATCTCGTTTGACACCTTCCAAATAATACTTCCACCACTTTTCCATAATTTGCTTCATATTTTCATTTTCATGATTTCGTACAATAACATTACATTCACACATGCCAAAATGGCGTGGCATATTTGCTTCTTTATACAATTTCCGAACTTCCCTTTTTTCACCCTTTGTTATTTTACCAACATGACACACATTTTCTGCTTCTTCGTATATACAATTTTCTCGTGGTGACAAATGCATGCCTATACCTGTCTTACATTCATTGAGATTCTTCTGCACTAACTGCGATGGATGTCCAACCAATTGAAGATTTCCATCAATATAGATTGAATATTCACAATTAAAAAATTTGTATGGAAACATCTTTACATATCTATTTTTTTTGGCTGGAGTATCACAATACTCTGGAATTATCGAATTATCTTTTTTTTTCCAAATTGAATTTTCTGGAATCTCCTGATCCGTAAATATATAATATTCACAATTTTTATCAATACATAAAGGTTCAAGTATTTTATCATATGAGCCAAAAATACTTGTATATACAATAACCTTCTGTGAAAATACGCTTAAAGCATTCTGTGAAAAATCTATTATATGGTTATCACTGACATCCTTTTTAAAAAAAGCATATGTATCATGATTTAATTCTTTAAATATTCTTATTAGTCGTAGGTGTTTTAACAAAGATAAGTATTTTAACACTTTAGATCCAATAAATCTTTCACTACCAGTACCTAACTTTATTCTTTCCGAATTCAAGTATATAAGATTTTCGTAATATTCCTCGTCACACATTAATCTATCCTCATTATCATCCTGAAAATATTCTCAACAATTCACCCCACACTCGGCTTTATCATGATAGCTTTCCATACAACTAAAAAACTTACAATATTTCTCTATTATTTCTTATTCCGATACTTATCTTCCATTACTTTTCTAATTATTGTATCGTCTCCCCATACCGCCTTGCTGTCATATGGTCTATCTGGAAACTTTCCATAATCAAGTTTGATTTTATAGCCATTATCCTTAATAAATCGTTCCACTCTATCTGCAAGTTTTTCTGGCCTACCATGGCAGATGTTAATAATTCCATTCACTTCATCCTGCTCAACTATTGCAGCAACCTGTTTTGCAAAATCCTCATAATCAATGAAATCCCACTGATTTATACCCGTTGTAAACGGAAATGACTCCTTCCCTTCCTTCTCAGCTGCAGTAATTTTAGAAAAAATCGAACAGCCATATTCACTATTTCCAACAATGTAATAACCTCTCAGCCACTGGAAGTTGATTCCTGCATTTTTACAAAGAAGCTTTGTTGCATTCCTTAATGCATCCTTTGATATTCCATATAAACTTTCTGGATGTGTAGGTGTATCTGCTTTTATGCTTCCTTCAAAGAATCCAACTTCATGCATCGAACCAATGACTGCCACCTGCTTTACACCGCTATCAATCATCTTCTTAATAAAATCAAAGTGTTTAGGAAAATCTTCTATATGTGAAGGATCATTATGCACAAACCCATTTCTCCAAGCCATATGTAAAAGAACGTCTGGATTTTCAAATTTCTTATATGGATCTTCAATTTCAAAGATATCTCCTTGCTTTATTATCGCTCTCTGGTCCACATGATCTGTTCTGTTATGGCAAGCTGCTACAACTTCCATCCCATCATCGCATAACTGTTTCACTACTCCGGTTCCAAGATAACCATTGGCACCTGTTACCAAAATCTTCATAAACATCCCTTCCGTCCTGCAAATCCTTACAGCGTACGCAAATTTGTAATTTAAAAGGTTATACCTGAAAATAAGACAACCTTTCATTCGAACTTTTATTAGTCTTCATCTTTGTATTTACACCACTTTCCACATCTGCAGTCAGATATCGCCTTTTTATACATTTTCAAATATTCCCTTTTATTATCAAATAGAAGCAAAACCTTAGACAGCTTAATTATCTGACATTTCAATGCATCAAAACTTCTATATTTCTTAATCATATAGTGATTTGAGCGAAACTGGTAATAATACCTTATTGGTGATGCCCAACCATACATGAAAATTTTTCTACCACATATACTATAAATTTTTGTTTCTGCCGGATGATGTTCCATAATTGCAGATCCAATTTCTATCATTTCATAGCCTTGCCTATAAGCTCGTATTCCCCATTCCATATCAAGTCCGTCAATAAACAAGCGTTCTTCGAACTGACCAATAATCTTTAGTGCTGCTACATTAATACACATACCTGACATATTCGTCCAGCGAATTTTTCTATATCCGGTATATCGTTTTCTTGGATGTCTGTCATAGTCATACTGTGGTGCTATGGCCGCTATGCGCAACCCGGAATGCTCCTGAATAAAATTACGAAACTCTTCTATATCAGAATCTCTCATGATACTATCGGGATTCATAAGTAATATCCAATCTGCACCGTTCTTCTCAGCAATCTCCATTCCCCGATTCACTGATGCACATAGACCTATATTGGTTCCATTCCAAATATACATGAGTTTATCTCTATATTTTTCATCAAAGTAATTCATTGCAATCTGCTCTGATGATGTATCCGAATCATCCATCAAAATACACATATCGCAAGAATTTATGTAATTTGTAATATTCTCCAAATCATCTGTGCTCGGTTTATATAAAGCTACAATAGCAATTATTTTTACTTTTTCTGTTTTATTCATTTATCACAAATCCTATTACCCATGATCATTTTATTTTATATACCATCGGCTTTACATAAGCATGCAAAAATCCCGCCAGCCGTACTGCCAGTCCCCTGGGCATGTTTCTGTATAGTTCTTCCTTTTTATCACGTTCTGCTCTGTTTTTTAATTCTCTAAACGGTTCATTCTTCCATGGTGTCAGATTATGTATCTCTTTCCACCGCTTTGCATATGGATGTTTGCTTCCTTCATACCATGGTCTGACAGAAAGAAAACTTGTTGTAAAATGTACTACTGCCGGATGAACATCTGCCTTCATCCACTCTGCCTTGGAATATCCAAAGGATGGCTTTCGGTATATCTGCATTTCTTCATAAGTGAAGTCATATGCCAATGCTGTAAGATTGTATCTTGGACTAACCAACTTAAATCGGTTACTTACCGTACCGTTGATAACCCCTTGATCCACATATTCTGTCTTGCCATGGTTTTTTCTTATGAAATCTGCTTCCACATCTTGAATATTTTCATCAATCCAACGCTTCACGTTAAGTAGCAACATTCCGGTATTAATATAATTATCCTTTGGTTTTGCTCCTATAATTCTCTTATGCATATTGCTCATACATTCGAGACACGCAGCACCTAAATAATCTGATATGTCTGTATTCCACAACTCTTTCAAAGAATCTACTATCAAAGTGTCGCAATCCATATACAACAACTTTTCAATCTCATTGTCTGTTCCAAACAACTCTTTTAAAAACAACCGGGAATATGCGCTGTCGCTCCATCGTAGTGTTTTTAATTCCACACCAAGCATGCCCCGTATGTCTGGTTTTGGAATAAACGCTACTTCATTTCCAGATTCTGATATCATCGCTTCCAAAGCTTGTCTGCTCTCCTTAGAAATTCCATCCTCTACCAGATAAAAATGTATTTTTTCCCATTTATTAGTCAGCACCATTGACTTAATTGAAACAGCCATGATTTCCACATAATTTTCATCTGTTGCATACATCACATTCATAGCTTTAGACCCTTCTGATTACAATCTTTCTTTTCTGATACAATATTCCCCTTAGTACGCCCCTTCTTTTCTCACCACAGCTCCAAATGTCATAAAAACAATTTTAAGATCTGTCCAGAAGCTCGCTTCCCTTATGTACTTAAGATCCAGCTCAATCCACTCATCAAATGGGATATCATCCCTTCCCATGCACTGCCAGTAACAGGTTAATCCAGGTTTCACCAAAGTTCTTTGATTCTGATAGGAATTACATTTTTCCGCTTCATATGTTGGCAGTGGTCTCGGACCAACAATACTCATTTCTCCCTTTAAGATATTAATGATCTGGGGCAGTTCATCCAAGCTTGTCTTTCGCAGAAACTTTCCAACCTTTGTGATTCTGGGATCCTCCTTCATCTTGAATGCAGGACCATCCAGTTCATTTTGTTCTAACATCTGGAAATGCATTTGCTGTGCATTCCGGCACATACTCCGAAACTTATACATTTTAAATACTTTTCCATTCCATCCTGTTCTTTCCTGTGTGAAAAATACAGGGAATCCATCTTCCAACCACGTAGCAATTGATATTGGAATGGTAACAATTATTAACAGGAACATTGCCACCAAACACAAAACAATGTCGAAGAATCGCTTTCCGACTTTATATGTAATACTCTGCTTTTTAACTAAAGATTCATAATCCATATTATGAGCCTTAGCATTCATATCCACAAATTTCACTCTCCTCTAGCATAATCCTCTGTATTCCACAAACGTTCTGTAATACATTTCCGGTAATCCTACATCATAGCTTTCTCCGTCTACATCTACACCGATCAACTCACCCTTTTGAGCTAAGTTCATCAAGGCTTTCGTAACATCTACCTCTCCACTTTCCGGTGCCTGCTCCTGCTTTGCGATCTCCTGCCCGAGATATTGAAAAATTTCATCGGTCAACACATATTGTCCAAAGGTTGCAAAACACTCTCCATCCACGGCCAGCTCTTCCCTGGCTGATTCCGGATCCGGCTTTTCAACCATACGGTCAACATCCATAAGATATGGCCTTTCCGTTTTGAATTTTCCATGAATAATTCCATAATTTTTACTGTCTTCAAAGGGAACTCTCTTTATGGAAACAACAGCTTTTCCACCTGACTTGTTATAGGCGTTAATTGTCTGCCGTGTACAACTCAGTTCAAGATAGGATTTGTAAATAAAATCCCCTAGCATCATAACAACCGGTTCTTTTTTCAGATACTTATACGCCTGATACACAGCATGTCCAAATCCTTTTTTCTCTTTCTGGACAATCAGATGCACCTTCTGACCAATCTCTTCGATCCTGTCATAATAATTTCTTACAGACTCAGGAAGTGAATCTCTATACCGCTTATCTTCATCAAAGTCGAATAATCTCTTATATTCTTCTTCCTCACCCGCACCTATAATCAGGTAAATATCCTCAATTTCAGCATCCACCAGTTCCTCCAGCATATACATCAATGCCGGCTTAACGACCCCGCTTTCATCCATGATCGGAAGAAGTGCTTTCTTGGTGAAAAAGGTCTGGGGAAACATTCTGGTTCCTGCTCCTGCAATTGGAATAATTGCTTTCTTAATTTTTCCTCCGGCATTCAACTGAAATCCAAATGCCTCCATATGACGCTCATTATTCAGATAATCTATAATCTTTTGTTGGGATTCCTTATTCTTTGCCAGAAGCTGTACGGTTCCATCGCCCTGTGATCCAACACCCTTTGCTCCATAAATCCACTTCTGAATATACGAATCATTCAGTACAGAATGCAATACCGGAGATGCAAGTTCATCGATACAGGCCGGTGCAATTTTCTCATCAAAAAGCTTCTGGGCCTCTGTCATAATACAGCCGAGTTCTTCCGGATTTCCTTCTTCAATTGCTTTTCTTGCTTTTTCTATGATTTCATGATTATCCCTGCCAAGTGCTTCCTGTTCACGTATGCCTGTTTCATCTGTCGCAAAAGGATAGGCTTTATTCAGGTATGCCAATATCTTCTTTGTATCTTTGCCTGCACAGAGATCTGCAATCACCCAGTAAAATGTGGTTCCGACCCGAAGCTTCTCAACGTCAATTTCGCTCTGATTAAAGTGCATAAGTACCGGCGTTTCTCCATAAGCACACGCCTGATCCAGCCTTCCACATCTTGATCCGGTGAGCAGTTCTCCCCGGTAGGCAACCTGCATAATGCCTCTTGTGCTGATATGTAATCCATACAGTTCATTAAAGGCTTTTGCCACCAGACAACAAATTGCTGCACTTGACGAAAGTCCCTTTTTCATTGGAAGATTCACCTTTGTTACCGTAATCTTCACTCCACCTACATGATAATTCTCCCGCATATAGGCAGCTACTCCGCAGCAATAGGAAAACAGCATCGGCTCCTCTGCATGCTTCTTAAGCTCCTTTGTATGCATTTGACACATAAAGGATAACTCATTACCATCTGCATCAAATGAAGTCACTTCAAAATCTTCACTTCTTTCTGCATTGGCATATATTCCAAGATTGATTCCTGTCACGATAGCCTGACCTTCTACCAGATCGGCGTTTTGTGTCATATAGGAACCAGCCCAATCACTATGTTCTCCGAACAAACATAGTCTTCCCGGTACAAATAATGACACCGTTTTTTTCATGAAATCGTACTCCCCTCGTCCGTCATTTTTTCTTCCGTCTTCTCCACATCATCAACGCTCATCTGTACCGAGAGCAATTCTCCGAACAGTTCCATTTCCACATTAACGGTTCTTTTTCGTTCATCAACACCGGTTACTTTTAATGTCTGATCCCCGCAGATGCCTCTGGTGTTAATCACATAATCGCCCGGCTGTAAGCCCATTGCGGATGTGATACTGCTTCCTTTTACATGACACTCTTCTATATGATTCTTTCGGAGCCGTTTTTCCTCCTCAATCCAGGGAATCTTCTCATCCCTTTCACACCACAGACCGAATTTCATTCTTCGTGCCTGTCCGAAAAGCGGAATCTCTGCAACGGCTCTCCTGTGGGAAAGATCCAGTTTCACAATATAGTCCCGATACTTCTCTAAGGGGCCTATAATACTGGTAACCTTTCCATCTGAATTTTTTTCAATGTAACTGACCCGCATAATTCCATCCATATAAATGCTTCTTAAAAACCGCTCTTCTTCCGCACTTACCGGTATAAAGGTCTTTTCTTTTTGATTGTTCTGATCCGGCTGATCAGAAAGCATAATCGCAAGCTTTGGAATTTTCCGAAGCTCTTCATATACTTCATCCGGCCGGGCTGTTTTAATAAACACATAACCGGCGAAGGTTTTTTTGATACTGATATGTCCGACGCCCTCCTTGCGCCAGACGTCTTCATACAACGGTACAAAGCAGCGTTCATACAATGTCTGATCCATCCTCTGGTTGATCCAGGTACATACCTGCTGCTCCTGCCCGTTCACTGTCTGTATTACATACCACATGATAGGTTCACTCCCGATTCTTTTGACATAGCTTCGCCATTGCCGCGGTGTTAGCCCCGGCGTAAGCTTATCTTCTATGATCGTTCAAAAACTTCAGGAAGCGTATACTACTCAGAAGATTTCTCACTAACTGTTTCACTTCATTTTTTACATCTGCGCCGGTGGGGACCGGCGCAGACAAATCCCCACACTTTAAATAAAAACTAGTTTCTAATTTTATTCAGATTATTAGTTCTGAACGAACATTACAGGACCGGACTGTGTCAGGTCGAGTACGATATGGTCGAGTCTGATTTCCTTAACGGTAACCGGAACCCATTCACCATTAACAAGCTGGAACGCTGTAACATTCTCTGTGCCGGCTAAGCCTTTTACATAAAAGTTAACGGTTACAGTATTTCCTTTTGCTACAGGAAGCTTCGCATTAACGAGGTTAAGGATCTTTCCTGTTGTTGCTGCCTTAGCAGACTTAACGGTTGCAGCGTCAACCTTTCTTAAGATAACAGTCATATTGGTTGCTACACCATTAACGATGATCTTTCCGCCCTGTCCTACCGGCAAAGTGTCTGTAGATGAGAGTCCGGGAGTAGATACAATCGCATTGTTCGTGTATTCGCCAACAGACATGCTGACTTCAGCTGCTACTGTTTCAACAGCAGTTGCCTGTGTAGATGCTGCTACTACTGCACCGGCTGACGGTGAAGGAGCTGCACATACTGCCATAGGTATTACGAGAACTGCTGCTGCAGAAATTAATGCAATAAGTTTCTTCATTGGACCAATTCCTCCCTTCTTGCAAAATTAAGTGTGGTTTATATCAACATCTTTCGATGCAGATATCAGTACATTACTCTTCGTCCTCAAAATCATATACGAAGTCGGTTCCATCGAATATCATACGGTCCATGTTTGCCACGCCTGCATTTACAAGTCCTGCCATCACAACGAACTGTCGGTCTCCTGTTGTTGTTCCATCGAGTGTCAGAAGGAAATGTCCGGCTGTAAGATCTTCCCAGCCATCCCTCTTATTCATAGTCATATCCCTGCGGTCATAGTAATCCGCAAGATATGTATTGCACCCCTGATAGGTGGTATAATCGTATCTTCGCAGAATATCACTGCCCTCATCATAGTAAGCAGCATAAATGCTGTAGGTATACACATTGTCCGGTGTATAAATATAGAGTGCCTCATGTTCATTGAAGAAATCCGGCTCCTCAAACTTATGTAATTCATAAAAAAGATCTCCTTCCTTCTGATCCTTTCCATGAATCACGGTATTAAAATCACATAAGTTTATCTGATTCGGAATCTCGATATAAAGAGCCCCCGTCTCACCCTCCTGTCCGTCTGCCGTATGATCCTGATAGTAAGCATCCGATGTGGCGCTCTGTAAAAGCGGCCGGTCAATATCTGTTCCCGGAATATACAGCCATCCCCAGATCTCAGGATTTTCTTCCTGTAAAACCGTAAAGTCAATTCGTCCATCCTTTGCCGTTTCAAACTGAAGTCCGGTACGATTTTCTTCCGCCTCCGGTGTACTCTCTGATGCCCCCGCCGATGTCTGTTCTTCCGTTCCTGCTGTATTCTCTCCGTTGTCTGTATTGGAAGAACCACATCCGGTTAATATTCCCATGACCAGCAGCATGCTTAAGCATCCACTGACCACTTTTATCCATTTCTTTTTCATTATCTGTTTCGTTATTCCTTTATCCTTTACACATCGCATGACGATTTTTCTATCCTCTTGCTTTTTTGATTACTTTCGCTGTCCTTGTATCTATCTTAGGAGATATTGCTCCAATCACTGTTTCACCGGCTCATAGAAAACCTTTAGAATCAACTCAAATAAATCTGTCTCGTCCACATAAAACTCCTCGAATACATCACCCTGCTTTGTTTCTCCCTTCAAGGTATAGAGATAATTTTCATCGAAGCTGTAATCCTTTGCTATCGATACCAGATAGGTCATCTCATCCACCGTCAGATTGGTAACGGTCTGCGGAGCGATCGCCTGATATACGGAAATCGGAAATCCAATGTCTTCCTTTGTCTTCTGCTTTACCTTCTGCAAATAAGTCGTGATAAACTGCTTCTGTCTCTCCAGACGCTTATCTGCCGATCCGAACTGCTTTGTATCGCGATTATGAATATAGGCAAAAGCAAGATCACCTTCCAGATGAACCTCCTCGCCTTCCTTAATTACGGTGTTGTTTCCACTCTTAACATCCTCCAGCGCAACAACGTCCACACCACCCACCATATCCGTAAGTGGTCCGATCGCACTCATGTTAATCGCTGCATACCCATGAACCGGCATCTCGTAGAACAGATGCTGTACGGCATTCACCTGATACTCACAGCTCTCTTCCACACCATTCCCAAAGCCATGCTGTACGGCAATCTGCGCTTTAATCGTATTTACGAAAGCACCGTTATCGTCATAAACAGAAATCTCCGTCATCGCATTCCGGTTGATCCCGATAACACTTAAACTGTCATCATGTGGGTTTAATACCACTAAAAACAGAGCATCTGCCTGTCCACCGTTCGTTCCTTCCGCTACCTCCTTAACATCCCTGTTCTTATCAATTCCCATAACAAGAAATGTCAGAATATCCTCGTTATATGCATAAATCTGTCCGTTGTACTTCACCCAGCCTTCTTTCCAGGTAGTAGCTTCTTCCTCAGTCGGCTGCAGCTCTACCACCACCGGCGCATTTTCAAGCTTCGGCGCCGCAATCACATTACTGTGCAGATTTGCCTTACCAACTGCACCTACAATCAGGAACGCTGCAAACGTAGCTGCCAGAAGCCCCGTAATGGAAGCAAGCACGGTTAACGCAACCATCTTGAGTTTGCGTTTCTGATCCCGCTTCACCTTTTCCGGATCCAGAATCTGTGACTTCTCCAGGTTTGCCACGCGGTCTCTTCTATTCTTTTTGTTCGTTAATAAGTTACTCACAATTTCCACCATTCATCTTAAATGAATTCTTATACTTTTAATCTTCATCCAAGAGCCATTCTGTTATTCATTAATCGCTATCCACTAACTGTCATTCTTCAACTTGCATTTTCTCTTCCATTAAGTCCATTCTTCCACACCCAGCTCAACCAGTGGAATATCACAAGCAGACATTTCGCAAGGCTTCCGTCAGGAGGCTTGTGCCGGTTAATCGACGCACGAGCCGAGTAGGAAACGCCGCGTGTCTGCGTTGATATTCTTCGGTTGAGCGTCCGTCATTCACTCATCTACCGTCATTCACTCATTTTCCATCATCCACTCATTGTCCATCATTCATTGTCTACCCCATAAATCACTTCACATGCACCGTCACTGTAACCGGATCCGACACATTTCCATCAGAATCCGTCGTTGTCAGTGTCACCGCATGATCTCCCTTTGCATTGACATCATACTTAGACGCCTTCAGATTCTTAAACAGTGTTTCATATCCATCTTTATCATCCTGAAAGCTTCCAATGGCATCGATCCATGCCGGAAGCTGTCCTGCTGTCGTATTTACAGTTGTATTCTTTAAAATAATTTTCGGATTTCCGGCCTTGGCTGCAGCTTCCTCCTCAGCCTTACGTCTGGCCTCCTCCTGTTGTCTTTGCTCTTCCTCAGCCTGCCGGTCTGCTTCCTCCTGCTCCTTCCGGCGCTGTTCCTCCGCATCCGGTGTCGGTGATACCGACGGAGAAGGACTCATCGACGGAAAACTCTCTGCCTGTGCATCTTCTCCCTCTTCCTCCTGCATATCTCCAGCATCTTCCTGCACTTCTCCATTTCCGGTAATCGCAGGCGCCATTCCTTCTGCCTCATTTGAAAGCGCCTCATCCATATCACCGTCAAAACCCGCCATTCCGATATCCTTCATGGCGTTTCCGGTTGATTCCTTTACCGCTTCAAACACTCTGGATGCTTTTGCCGCATTTCCATCAAGATCTGTTACCGCATAATAAACAACCGCGCGGTTTTCATTTTTATTCTGTACAATCTTCTCTACCACAATGCGGTCTGATACATCACCGTCTTTGGCATCCATAGCCGTGACACCCTGGAGTAATTTTTCATTGTCAATTCCGTTATAGTAAATCAGATCATTCTCCGAAAAGGAGATTGCCGGTGCTTTCCGGTCTCTCCCCAGTAACAGCACCACACATGCCGCAATCAAAATGATATTTAAAACGGTAAAAACGACTGCCCATTTTCCACTGTCTTTCATACTCTTATTCCTCTGCCTGCATTTATTCCGGCTGCAATTTTCCCGACAGCATATGCTGTTCGTGCATCTCTTTTACAGATTAATCTCTTCCAGATCGGATCCATTCTCTGCTCCGTTTTCTTCCACTTCCTGCTTACCCAGATCTGTTGTCTTCGTATATCCGCTTTCGTTCCCATACTGACCATAGTACTTGCCGTAATACTTTCCGTAGTACTTGCCGTAATGGCCATAGCTCTTTGTGCTCATATCTACCTTATTCAGAACCACACCCAGAATCCGGCTTCCGGACTTGTCAAGCTGTGCCTTTACATTCTGGACAAATTTGTAACTGACGGCATTATTCTCGACAACAAGAATCGTTCCATCACATTTCTTGGCAGCAACCGCGGCATCAATGACGCTCCCAAGAGGAGGCGTATCCACGATAACATAGTCAAATAACTGTTTCGCTTTATTCACAAGCGTCTCGAAATTTTCCCCTCCCAGTAATTCGCTGGGGTTAGGTGGAACGGGACCTGCAAAGATCATATATAACTTGGGGAAGTTTGTTTTACAGATCACATCACTCAGTTTCTCCCGTCCCACCAAAATGTGAGTCAAACCCAGGCGCACAGCACCTGTTTTGTACCTCCCTACTAATACGGACTTACGCATATCGGCATCGATGAGCAGTGTCCGTTTTCCTGCCTCTGCAAAAGCCTTGGCAAGTTCCATGGCAACCGAGCTTTTTCCTTCATTCGGAGTACAGCTGGTTACGGCGATTACCTTCAGATCCACGCCACTGAATTCAATGTTGGTACGCAGTGTCTTAAATGCTTCTTTAACTCGGTAATCCTCAGATTTATCAAATCGTAAAGATACATGCTGCATGGTTAATTCATCCATGGTCATTCTCCTTATCTGCTCTGTTTATATTTCTTCTTTTTCTTCTTTGAATTAGCTTCCTCTTCCCGCATGGGAATCAGTGCCAGTGTGCTTAATCCCAGATATTTCTCGATATCGTCGGAAGATTTAATCGTATCATCCATAAGATATCGGATCAGGACAATCGCACTTACCACCAGGCAGCCAAGCAGTCCACCAATTAATGCCCATTTTGCACAGCTTGGAGAAGCCTTTTCTGTCGGCATGTTTGCCGTTTCAGCGACATTGACCGCATCAATATCCATAACATTCTGAATATGGGTACTTGCATTTTCCCGGACAGAGTTCGCGATATTCATCGCCTGCACCGGATCCTGATCTTCTACCGTAATGGATACGATTCGCGTATCACTTGGCGTTGTAACTTCAATCTTCTTAAGCAGATCCTTATATTCAATATTCAGGCCAAGCTCCTGGATCACAGCCTCCAATACATAACGGCTGTTAATCAGCTCGGCATAGTCTTTTGTCAGCTGGGTACCCAGCTGCACATCACTGTAAGTCACCGAAGTGTTGTCACTTTTATTTAAGATATAAATTTTTGTTGTAGACTTATACGTCGGGGCAATCACAAACCTGCTTAACGCAAAGCAGCTAAGTGCGCAAAAAAGACCGATACTTAAGATCAGCCACGCATGTCTCCACAGAACATAAAACAGTTCTACAAGATCAATTTCTATTTCATCGCGTTCATTCTGGTTTTCCATGAAGTTCTCCTTCGTGTTTCCAATCTATTTCTCTACAGAATTTCATTCCGGATGATATGCTCCGGATTGTTCCGGAAAATGTCTTCAGCATATTCCTGTCCATATTTACGGGTTATGTAATCTGCGCACTTCTTTAATTCCGGTGCACGCTTCTTCGTATCGTGGGCATCTGTTGCAACGAACTGTACCAGTTCCTGCTTTAAAAGCTTCCGGGTAAAGTTCTTCATCTTAAATCCCACATCCCCCATCACACTGCCTGCGTTTACCTGAATGTACGCACCCATTCCGGATAAATCCTCAATACGATCCACATGATCTGACAGGCACTGATACCGTTCCACATGCGCAATAATCGGAAAATAACCTTCTGACAAAAGATCATAGACTCCATTCCTCAGATAATCGTAATCATCCATTGGACCGAACTCTACCAGCACATAACGTGAATCCGCCATTGTCCGCGCCACACCTCCGTGCAGCTCCTGTGCTAACTCCATCCGGTAATAAAGTTCATTCCCTCCAATCAGTTCAATGGAAAGTCCGATCCGGTTCATCTGCTCCTGTAATTGTTTTATATAAGCATTCATACTGGGTGTGTGAACGTTGTGCCGTCCCGGCTTATTATGAGGTGTAACTATGATAGTACAAATAGCATTTTCCTTCGCTATTCGTAGCATCTCAAGACTCTCTTCCATAGACTTGGCACCATCATCAACCCCGGGCAAAATATGGGAATGTATATCAATAAGATCCATATTTTTCATCCTTTTTCCATTTACACATGTGCTATTTTAAATAGCTTTCTATAACATAATATGCTATTAGTACTATATTTTCAAGCAATATTTTGCATAAAAATAGATATGCTTCTGGTTGAATCTTATAAATTATGCTCAATTTTTACCCCCCCCCGGAAATTTATGCACTTTTTATAGTTTATTACTTGATTTTTCACACTATTTGTATCTTTTGTATACTTTATACTCTGCTTTTCGGATACAATAAGCAGTAAGAAACACTTCATTTTAACTTCAACATATTCTGCCATATAGCGACCTTGTAATTATTACAGAAAGGGAAAGTGTATCATCACATGAGAAATGACGATCGCACATTAGAACACTATTTGAAGGAACTGCGTAAATCCTGCAACTATTCCCAGGAATTTGTCGCATCACACCTGAATATTACCCGTCAGACCTATTCCCATTATGAGACCGGACGTATTACCCCACCCGTTAATTCCCTGTATAATCTTGCAAAATTATATGGTGTTCCTGTTGAAAATTTTCTGAATCTGGTAGTGACTTATAATATTAATATGGATTTTGCAAGGACTGCGCAGTCACAGAGCATTGACAACCCTGAGGAATTTGATTTGTTTGTAGAATACATGAATAATCCACAGAATCGGAACAAATTTAAATACTTAAACCGTGATGAGCGCTTGCTTATCTACTATTATCAGCTGCTGGATTCGCGGGATAAAGAGGATATTCTTGATTTCATGAAAGTGAAATATCACAAACGTCCCCCACAACAAGCTCCACAGGAATAAAGAAACCGCAGCATCACCTGCCGCGGTTTCTTTATTTGGGGTCTTTCATCCAGCTTATTTCCTTTATTTATTCTACTTATTATATTTCTTTAACATTTCAAACTGCTTTCTGGTCTTACGGAATACTTCCATTAATTTCGGGGAGAACACGCCACATTCTCCATGGGTAATCATGCGATACGCCTCCTCCGCAGAATAAGCATCCTTGTAACATCTCTCATTTACCAGTGCATCATATACATCTGCAATGGAAACCAGTTGTGCGGAAAGTGGAATCTCCTCACCTACAAGTGCATCCGGATATCCTTTACCGTCGTATCGTTCATGATGGTGACGGCAGATCTCATAAATTGCCTGACGCAGCTCAGGATCCCACTCAACATCAATCTGGTCAAGAAGCTCACAACCTCTGGTGGTATGTGATTTCATGCACTCGAATTCATCTTTGGTGAGCTTTCCCGGCTTTAATAAAATGCGGTCCGGAATGGTAATCTTACCAATATCATGAAGCGAACTTGCGGATACAATTGTATCAATCTTCTCCGGTGTCAATCCGTATTCGGGATATTCCTTCATCGCACCCTCTGCCAGAATCTTCGTGTACTTCTTCACACGATTGATATGTTCACCGCTTTCCAGGTTCCGGAACTCGACGACAGTACCAAGAATATCAACAATCTTCTGGTTGTTCCGGTGAAGCTTCTCTGTCTGTATTTTCAATGTCTGATACGCCTTCCGCAAAACGGCAGTCTGCTCCTCCACCTTTTCTTCCAGCTGTAATTTATATTCATAAAGTCTTGCAACGTTCTTTACCCGTTTCTGAATAATGACATTATTAAACGGTTTCGCAATATAATCGGAAATACCAAGATCAAAGCATTCCTTCTCCGTTTCATAGGAATTCTCCCCACTGATAACCAGAACCGGAATCATTCCGATAATTTTCCTTTTATTCAGCTCTGCCAGAACCTGCTTACCGTCCATTTCCGGCATAATGAGATCCAGAAGAATCACTGAGATCTCGTCCTTTAACTCTTCAATAAGTTCAAGTGCCTGTTTTCCATTTTCCGCTTCTATAATGGTGTACTCATTTTCAAGAATCGCCCCCAGAATGGATCTGTTAAGCTCAACATCATCAACTATCAGTATCTTATCTCTCATTCGTTCACCTGATTTCCCCTCAAATTACTCCTTCAAGGATTACTCTTGCGTAAGCTGTGTTATCGCACCGATCACCCGGTCATACTGTATCTTTACTGCCTCGTACAGCGGTTCACTTCCCTCAAGCTCTCTGCCCCGAAGCTTCTCGGTCAGTTCTGAGCTTACCTCCTGAAGCTTCTTAAATCCAAGATTGGCACAGACTCCCTTCAAGGTATGCACTGCACGAAAAGCACGTTCTGCATCCTGCTCTTGCATTGCTTCTGCCAGTTCCTGATAACTCCTGTCCTGTAAAAACTTCACGGCAAACCGCTTTACCAAAGCCTCACTTCCCAATCGGTTCATGACATCATTGTAATCAGCGCCTGCCAGTTCATAACATTCCCTGACTGTCATTTTAGTCTCCCTTCCAGTGCTGGTACTTACGTACTATTATTTATAAACAGAATAACAGAAAACCGTTCTCTGTGCAATCTGTTTTTGTGTTAACCCGGATGCCGTTAACCCGGATGCCGTTCCGGGTAGTTAATTCTGGTATACGAAGGACTCTTCATTTTTCATCGGATAACGGACTAACCCTTTTCCATCCAGGTCCTCTCTGTGCATGTCGACTGCCATAATCCGGTGATTCTGATAGGTCGTATAATAATAGATTCCCTTCGATGCATTCATACAGGAGGTGTAGATCGTGATTTCATACTTTCCATCGGCAACCTCGCAGCACCCTCGCTGCTGCTCCACAGATCCCAGAATATGGAAAAACTGTCCGACACTGTCTGCTTCACTCTCCCCGGAAACGGCATGCATTCTGGTATACGCCACCCGCACAAATCTTGACATGGAGGACAGATCACCGGGCATTCCCAACGCTCCCATGCCTCTGCTGTAGGTCTGTAACGGAACCTCCTTTGCAAAATGGTTCTCCGGCTGCTTTTCCGATAAATACATATAATTATTGAGGTTAAACATCTGCATTTCAAAGGGCGGATTATTCGTCAGGACTCCCACCGGATTGTCATGCACCTTTAACCCGTCCGCCATGGATTCCACTACAATAGAGCCTGTTTCATCTGCAATCATCCAGTGAAGCTGTGCTGCCGGGAACTGCTCACTGAACGGAGTTCCTGAAAGGTTCATATCCGCAAGTGCCTCTTTTGCTTCCTTCAGATTCGCACACCGGCTCAAAATCCACGGAATAAACTCAAACTGCGCGACATTCTTTTTCCCTTCCTGAACCTGCGCGTAAATCGCATTCCCCACGAAATTAAGTCCCGCCATACCAAGTCCCTTTTCATTCACGGCATCATAATAAAGTGGATACTCTCCTGCCACATGCGCCATTCCAATCATCGCATAATGCGTTGCAAGATCTCCCTCATGCCGGAATGTAAACGGATAGTTTCTGGGTGTAACCGTGATCTCTTCACCATAAGAAAATTCATAATCCAGAGTTCTTCCTATATAAAAGTCTTTTGTTTTATAAGTTGCTGCTGTACACATGATAAATCACTCCTTTTTATTAAAAAAGCAGAACACCTCTTTCGTAGATATTCTGCTCCTTATATTATAATTCATACGGTGTAATCTGGTATACGAAGTAATTAAGCCAGTTCGAATACAGAATATTACAATGCGCACGCCATTCCAAAGAAGGCTTCTGTGTATCGTCATCATCCGGATAATAATTCTTCGGCACTTCAATCGGAAGTCCCTTTTCCTTGTCACGCACATATTCCTTATGCAGGGTATAGCGGTCATATTCCGGATGGCCCATGACATAAATCTCCTTACCGCCTTCGCTCATGCACAGCAGCACACCCGCCTCATCCGATTCGGCAAGTACGGTCAGTTCCTTACACTGATGAATATCTTCGGAAAGAACCGCCGTATGACGGCTGTGAGGAATCAGGAAATAATCATCAAATCCACGGACAAGCGGATTCTTGCGGTTCATCACCTTATGACGATATACTCCGAATAACTTCTTGGGAAGCAGCACCTTCTTTAAGCCATAATGATAATACAGGCCCGCCTGTGCTCCCCAGCAAATATGAAAGGTCGATGTCACATGTGTCTTCGCCCAGTCCATAATTTCACACAGTTCTGCCCAGTAATCCACCTCTTCGAATGGAATCTGTTCCACGGGCGCACCGGTAATAATCATTCCGTCAAACTTACGCTTCTTTAATTCATCAAAGGTATTATAAAAGCGGTTCAAATGCTGGATCGGCGTATTCAGGGAAATATGACTGTTCATCTTCATAAAGGTCACTTCCACATGCAGTGGTGTATTGGACAGTGCACGTAATAACTGCAGCTCGGTATCCTGCTTCACCGGCATGAGATTCAGAATGCAGACCTGAAGGGGACGAATATCCTGATGCATGGCACGATTTTCGTCCATAACAAATATATTCTCATTTTCCAAAATCTCTTTTGCGGGTAATGCGTTCTGAACTTTAATCGGCATTGTACATCTTTCCTTTCCTTATTATATTGGCTGTCATGACCTCTGACACGCGGTACTACTAATCATAGTCCTTTTCTGAGCTTTTGGCAACCTTTCTCTTTAGAACCTTTCCACGAATTCATCCTCGGTCAGAATCGGGATTCCCAGCTCCTTTGCTTTCCGGTTCTTACTTGATGAGGATTCGGAATCATTATTAATAAGGAAGTTTGTCTTCGCGCTGACACTTCCGGTCACTTTTCCTCCCTGCTGTTCCACATAGCTTTTGAATGCATCCCGGTTCTTGAATTGATGCACATCACCGGTAATAACAAAGGTAAGTCCCACGCAGGTGCCTTCCTTCGCACTCACGGCTTCTCCCTGTGTAATACGAACCTCCTGCAGAAGGTGTTCCAAAGCTTCTTTATTCTTGGGATTCTGATACCACTCCATCACAGAACCGGACTTTTCCGGACCAATTCCGTCAACATCTTCAAACCCCTGTCCACTCTGCATCCGTTCAAGGAATCCCTCGAAGCTCACGCTTCCCACAATCTTCTTTGCAGCATCGACGCCGATCATGGGGATGCAGAGCGCATAAATGAAGTTCACAGCCTTCACTTCCCTGCTCTTTTCAATCGCATTCAGCAGGTTTTCACAGGATTTTTCTCCAAAGCCTTCCATATTACGGATGGTCCCGGCATGCTCTTCTAAATGATAAATGTCGGCAAACTCATGCACAAATCCTTCGTTCATAAATCGCAGCATCGTCTGAATCGATAAGCCATCGATATCCATTCCCGACTTGCTCACAAACCGGGTATACTTCTTTCCCTGCTTGGCCGTACAATCCGGATTCGTACAATGCAGCGTTTTCGTTCCACTGCTGCTTACATGAATCTGCGTTTTGGCTCCGCAGACCGGACAGGTTTCCGGAATAGAAAAAGTTCCCTTCGCATCCTTCACCGCAATACACTTTGGAATAATTTTATTTGCCTTAATGACTTCTAAGGTACATTCTTCTCCGATTCCCAGTCGTTCCATTTCACTGATATTGCAAAGGGAAGCACGGCTCACCGTTGTTCCCTCCAGCTGCACCGGTTCAAAAACAGCTACCGGAGAAATCGTCGACGCGGCACAGGACCATTCCACATAACGGAGCTTCGAGGTTGCAGAAACATCGGCCCACTTAAATGCAAAGCCGGCACGTGTCGCATGGTGCCCGGTTACCGAGCCGGTCGCTGCATATACAGTATCATCATAACAGATCACCAGTCCATCCACCGGAATATCCATCTGTCCACTTTCGACCTTATGTGTCCAACGCGCAATCACCTCATCCAGATTGTCCTCATTGCAACGTTCCCGTTCCACCGTAAGGAAGCCTTCCCTGTCCAGATAATCCATCTGTTCTCCGAAAGACTGAATCCCTTCTTCCCTGTAAACCAGCGTAAATGCATGGAAATAAACACACCGCTCCTTCACCTTCTGCGGGTCTTCCAGACTTAAGGTTCCGGATGCAAGGTTTCTCGGATTGGCATACTTTTCATCATCATCCTCGATCAGATCATTAATCATCTCAAAATCGGTATAAGAAATCGTCGCTTCCCCACGAACCACCATATGCCCCTGATAAGAAATCTTTAACGGAAAACCTTTGATGGAATCCTTTAAAAAGGTAATATTGTTTCCAACCGTACCGTTTCCACGGGTTACAATCTTCGTAAGTTTTCCCTGATCATAGGTAAGAACCAGTGTCAGGCCATCCAGTTTCCAGGACAGCCAGATATCCCTTCCCTCTGCCCACTTCTTCAACTCGGAGACCTGCTTGGTTTTTGCCAGGGAAAGTGCCGGGAACTCGTGCGGCTCACGATTTCCTCCCGTTTCCTCCACACCCGTGTTCTGAGTCGGACTCTCCGGCATAATATAACCGGTCTCCTGCTCTAATGCCGTCAACTCATCAAACATGGCATCCCATTCATAGTTGGACATCTTCTCTTCCTGCCCCTGATAATATGCCTCGGACGCCTTATTCAAAATCTCTACAAGCTCTTCAATTCTTTTCTTCTTTGCTTCCATCCCACTGATCTCTTTCTTTTTTTTATATTGTACTGTACCTTTATATATTACTTATCATTCCTTTTATTATTCATTACCCGGATATTCCTTCTTAATTATAAATTATAAACCAATTTGCAAATCATTTTTTGCAAGTTTTCCTGCATGTCAATTCATTTTACTTTCAAGTGCTTATTTCATAATTCCCGTTTTTATTTGATTTCCGTTCTTTTTTATTAAATGAAGCCTGTTTTCTATTTTAAGCTTCGTAACAAGATATGGTATTTCATTCTCTGTCATTTTCTTTCACTGGTAGACAGCATCATATAACGCTTGTAATTCTGCCCCGAGAACCTGCCGATACTCGCCCTTTTTCAGGTTTGCAAGTTCCACATTTACTACCCGGATGCGCTTTAGCTCCTTTACTTCATATCCAAGTGCCTTTGACATTCTTCGAATCTGCCTATTGACTCCCTGAGTCAGAACAATGCGATACGTAAACTTGCCGATCTGCTCCATTTCACACGGCCGGGTCTTGATTTTCAGTTCCTTTAAGAATACCCCTTCCCGCATCTGCTGAAGGAAATCCTCCGTAATCTCTTTATTTACCTTTACAATATACTCTTTTTCATGTCCGGCACTGCCCTTCATCATGGCATTAATCAGCTCTCCATCATTGGTTAACAGAATCAGCCCTTCCGAATCCTTATCAAGCCGTCCGGCATAGGTAACCCTCACCGGAAACCTTACCATATCCGTAATCTTTTTGTCTGCGAATCGGTCCCGTTCCGTACAGGTCACTCCCATCGGCTTATAATAAGCCAGAACCACTTTATCATTCTTTCCATGAATGGCTTTTCCCCGAACCAGAATGGAATCTTCTGCCGAAACCCGCATTCCCATAGCAGCAACTTTTCCATTCACCGTAACCAGCCCCTGATCAATGAGACTGTCTGCATCTCTCCGTGAACAGACGCCACAGGATGCCAGATATTTATTTAAACGTTCCTTTTCCATATTTCGAATATCCCTGCTCTTCCTTATGTTTACTTCACAACATACTGTTCGTACTTTCTGGCGTCGACATGATGACAGCTCACATGCATCCATGTTCCTTCGGGTTCGTAGGTCTGTTCCAGAATCTGCGCATTCTCCTGCAGATACGAAACAATGCTGCCCTTGTCATAAGGAATCAGCAATCGGACCTCCTCATAGTCAGCATAAACTCTCCGGGTAATTTCCTTCACCAGCAGTTCAATGGATTCCGGCTGTCGTGCACTGATGTAAATCTTATTCGTTCCTGCTGTTCTCGGATATGTGTTTTGAATGAGCCGATCTGCCTTATTAAAAACGATCAACATGGGAATATCTCCGGCTCCCAGCTCCCACAGGGTCTCCTTCGTAGTCTCCATCTGTTCCTGATCCCCCGGATCCGAAACATCCACAACCTGCAAAAGCAGATCTGCTCCCTTAATTTCCTCCAGGGTAGAACGAAATGCCTTTACCAGTCCATGCGGCAACTTATGAATAAATCCAACCGTATCCGTAAGCAGGAAGTCCCGATTATTTCCGGTGTTGATCCTCCGGATTGTTGTATCCAGTGTTGCAAAAAGCATATCTTTTTCAAGTACCTTCTTCTCTTCATCCCCCACAAACCGTTCCACCATCTGATTCATAATGGTCGATTTTCCTGCATTCGTATAACCAACCAACGCGACCAAAGGGATCCGGGACTGTTCCCTGCGCTTCCTCTGGGTTTCCCGTTCTCTGGAAATGGCATCCAGCTCTTTGCGGAGTTCACTGATCCGGTGCTCAATATGGCGGCGGTCAAGCTCAAGCTTTTTCTCTCCGGCACCACGGCTGCTCATGCTGCCACTGGTTCCTCCCTGTCTGGTCAATGCCTCATGCATTCCTACAAGCCTTGGCAGGAGATATTGCAGCTTGGCCGTTTCTACCTGCAAGCTGGCTTCCCGTGTTCTTGCCCGCATCTCAAAGATGTTGAGAATCAGTGTTGTCCGATCAATAACAGGCGTTTTTAATTCATCCTGCAGATTTTTAATCTGGGAAGGAGTCAGGGTATCATTAAATAGAATAAGCTGCGCATCCAAAGCCTGCGTAGCATCCCGTACTTCCTGTACCTTCCCGGTTCCAATGTAAAGAGCCTTATGCACAAATTCCATTCTCTGGGTAACCGTTCCAACCGGTTCCATATAACAGGCCTTCGCCAGTTGTTTCAGTTCTTCCATGGAACCATCGAAGTTCTGTTCTTCTCCCGTATCCACTCCGACAAGCAGTACCCGTTCCAATTCTCTATTCTGTTGTTCCTCTGAAAAACTATCCCAATTCTCTTCCATAACGCCTCTTACTGAAGTTAACAAATTACTATTGGCTATTTATTGTATGTATGTGCTGCAGTAAATATTAATTCTATACTCCATCTTTCAATAGCACTAATATAAGGAATCAATTACCGAAAAATAATTTTCAAATGTTTTACGGCAGCATCTCGGATTCTTAATCTCAATATTTCCCATCTTTAATCCCGGAAGTGTAAATGCCATTGCCATCCGGTGATCGTCGTAGGTTTCTATTGCTATATTTTCACTTTCTGTTATACTTTCACTCTCTGTTGCACTTTCACTTTCTATTGTACTTTCACTTTCCGTTGTCATATGATCTCCCGAAGCTTTCTCCAATGGAAAAATCTGAATTCCGTCAATCTCCGGAACCTCTTCGCACTGCACTCCCATCCGCTGCAGTTCTGTCAGAATCGCATGGATCCGATCCGATTCCTGAAAACGGATATGCCCGATATTATGAATTCTGGTGACGTGGTCTGCAAAAGGTGCAATTGCTGCCAGTGTCATCGTCTGATCCGAAAAGTCCTTCATTGAAATGTCCACACTGTGCATTTCCGGCTCCTTCATCGTCAGCCGGATTCCTTCCGGCATCTCTTCTTTCTGACATCCCATCTGTTCCAATACGTTCAGGAATTGAATGTCTCCCTGTAAAGATTCCTCCTGTACGCCCTTAACAATAACACTTGTTTTTAACAAAGGAACCATTGCATAAAAATAACAGGCTGCCGATACATCCGGCTCAACCTCATATTCTGTAAGTCCCCAGCCTTCCTGATGTACAATCTCATAGCAGTTCTCAGACTGTTCCACCCGAATGCCAAACTGCTTCATCATAGCAAGTGTCATTTTAATATAGGATCCAGCGGTTCTGCTTCCGGTCAGATGAATCCTCAGTCCTGTCGGAAGGAGACAGGCCGCCATCAATAAAGCACTTGCAAACTGGCTGCTGAGATTCGTATCGATGGTGATTTCACTCATACCACTTCCTTCTGTGAATTCATCTGTGAATTCATCTGCACCTTCCTGTGTTACATTGTTCCGGCATCTATTCACTTCCGCTTCTATCTTATGTATTCTGTCTTTCTGTATTGGGTCTTTCTGTATTCGATCTTTCTGTGTTTCCTCTTCTGCAAATTGCGAATTCAGTTCAAATGGAAAATGATATATTTCATTGTTATATCTTAATTTAACATTTAACTTTTCTAATATTTTCAGGATTGGTTCCATCGGACGCTTACGCATCTGTTCGGATGCATCCAGATAATAATTGCCACCTGCAAACGCCAGTGCAACCGTAAGGAACCGTGCTGCTGTTCCCGCACTTCTTACATTGATGGATGCCGCCGGATTGGGAATTCTGCCTCCCGTCCCCTGAATGGTTACCTTCTGCTTTTCTTCCTCGATTTCTACCTGAAATCCAAGCTGGATCAGGCAGTCTAGGAATCCTCTGGTATCATCACTAAACAGGACTCCCGACAATATGCACTTTTTACTGGATAGCGCAGCTAACAAAAACGCCCGGTTGGTAATGCTTTTGGATCCTGGCACCTGAATAAGATACTCTTTCCTCGGATTCAGTTTTCTCACCTGATAACTATCTGCTTTTTCCATAAGTGTTTCCTTTCTTCTTTACGACCATCATTTACGAACCCCAATCTTCCTTCGCACGATCACGAAACAGATCACATGAACGGCTGCCGTCAGTGCCCAGGAAATCGGATAGGAAATATATAACGTCTGTAATGTTCTGTTCCACTGGAATATGGTATAGATATAAACCACACGCAAAACGCAGGCTCCCATCAGAGAAACGATCATTGGCATAACCGCGTAGCCAAGACCACGGATAGATCCCACCAGAACATCCATGATTCCACACAGGAAATACGTGGTGCAGATAATGGACAGCCGTTCCAGTCCATAGGTAATCACCTCCGGATCGGAGGAATAGATTCCAAGGATCTGATGTCCGAACAGATAAGCGCCGTTGCCAAGGATCAGTCCGACTACCGTTACAAACAAGATGCACTCAAACAGAATCTTATTAATTCTTCCATATTGTCTGCCGCCAAGGTTCTGGCTGGTAAAGCTCACGGCTGTCTGATGAACCGAATTCATCGAAGTGTACACAAAGCCCTCGACATTCTGTGCCGCCGTATTTCCCGCCATGGCTATTGATCCAAAAGAATTGACCGATGACTGGATTAACACATTGGATATGGAGAACAACACGCCCTGCACGCCTGCCGGAAGTCCGATCTGGGCAATTTTCCCCAGCTTTCCCCAATGAATCTGGAGCTTAAACCATTCTACCCGGATACATCCCTCGCTCTTCATCAGACACCGCAAAATAAGGAGTGCAGAAACGCACTGGGATATAATTGTTGCAAATGCTACACCTGCAACTCCCATATGAAAATTGATGACAAAGACCAGATTCAGAATGACATTAATCACCCCTGCCGCTGCAAGAAAAAATAACGGGCGTCTGGTATCCCCAATCGCTCTTAAAATAGCACTTCCGAAATTATATAATACCATCACTGGCATTCCTGCAAAGTAGATCCGCATATAAAGTACGGAATGGTTAATGACATTGTCCGGTGTATCCATCCATTGAAGCAACGGTTTAGCCAGTACAATTCCGATAAAAGCAAGTAAAATCCCCCCTAAAACGCTTACCACAATTGCCGTATGAACCGTTTCCTGAGCTTCCTGCTCCTGCTGTGCTCCATAAAAACGTGCTACAAGCACATTAACACCAACTGACAACCCAATAAACAGATTTACCAGCAGGTTCGTCAATGCACTCGTGGATCCTACTGCTGCCAGTGCTTCATTCCCCGCAAACTGTCCGACTACAATGACGTCCGCCGCATTGAATAACAGTTGTAATATACCTGAAAGCATCAATGGCAGTGTAAATAGTAGTATTTTCCGAAACAAAGGCCCATGGCACATATCAATTTCATAGGATTTTGTTTTTTCCATTTTGTTCCTACCCTCAAATCGTTCCCGTAAATTTTATCTCTATAGATTTTTCTCGAATTGGTCCAAAGAACCGGAACCACAAAGCAATGCCAGATTCTGCATCGTCAGCTCTGCCAGGTTCTTTCCTTCCCCACAAAGCTGTGCGATAAATCTTCCGTACAGATCCAGCGTTTCATCGGAGTAAGCCAGAAGCTCTTCCGATCCGAAAAGTCCCTGCAGCATACCGGCTGTCTTCGGATACCGGGCCTTCGCATCATCCATCCAGTCCATCTGAACCTTCACAATTTCTTCTACAATCTCACGTTTCACCGCAGCAACCTCTGGATTCCACCTGTTATCCTTCATCCTGCGAAGATCATGGAGCCGGCTTTTCAGCATTTCTGTTGTCCAGTTCGCATAAACGATCTGTCTCATCATGGCAAATGCCTCGAAGCTCTCCGCATCCTGCTCCCCGCTTTCTTCCATCGGATTCTGTATTGCAAGCTCCCATTCCAGTCCAATCACTTCTTTCATCAGTGCCGTCTGAAAAGAACCTTTCTGCTGTTCCCTCTGCTCCTTTTGCGGAATGCTGTGAAGAATGTTCTCGGTATGATGCTCCAGATAATTGTCCTCACCGCTCGTCAATCCCTGCTTCTTCATTTCCTTGATGATCATTGCTACAATGAGCTCAATCATATCCGGAATCCGTTCATCCCCATTGGGCAGTTCGACAAGTGCTGTCAGAATATCCCTGATCTCCGTCAGTATCTTCATTTCCCGTAAACCACGATGCATCCACTTATAAAAGGGAGCATACCTCCGGTTTAGGAGATATATCATCGACATGGTATGTTTCAGGAACTCTGCCAGTGCAATATCGGCTGTTACCTTTTCACCTCGGCCAAACATCCGGTTATAATTATACTGTCCGGATTGTGCCATCAGTGCTGCCTCTCTCGCAATTTTCTTAATCCTGACCTCCTCCGGATAATACTTTAAAATTCCATTCCGGATTCTGGTAAATTCACCCAGGTCATCCTGGAAAACCTTTCCGTTCGTTGCTGATGCAAGCTGATAATCTTCTAAAAATAACCACTGGTTTTGTGTGGTCGGCACATCGGCAAGCCCAATTAACTGCTCATAAAATTCACCAATACGGAACACACCGACACTCCTGCGTGCCTTATGCGTATCAATTCTGGTTACACCCATATAAGTGTCCGGCAGCTTATCATATTCCTCCTGAAGTGCTTCTCCGATCTCATCATAAACCTGATCCGTAAGCCATAGGCAAAAGCCCGGTCCAAAATCATGGTCTCTCGATACCTCATCATCAAATCCAAAGCATTCCGATCCTTCTCCCACAAGACCGGCCGCAATCATTCCTTCATAAGCGGGGAATTTCATGCGGATCATTGGTATTCCATATTCCTTATAAAAACTCTCACAAAGCTCCAATCCATTCTGAAAATGAATGTTTTCCTGTGGCAGATCCTGTAACTGCTTCTGAACAACATTCAGATTCCGCAGGGTAATCTCATAAGCCTTATTTCTTCCTGCGGTTCTTTCAATCTCCCTGAGGGCCCGTTCATAATAATAGGCCGATTCCTCCATATTTCCAGCCAGATACTGTGCTTCTCCCATAGCAGAGAGTGCTCCGCTGTAATGATAATCCCTTTCTTCATCCTGTTCAAAAAGAGCAAACGCACGGCGTAAATTCTCAATCGCCTCCTGATAACGCATCAGTTTTAACTGACCGGTTGCCAGGCTCGTATAAACAATCGCAATTTCCACTCTTGCTTCAGGATACAGCGTCGCAATGGATAAGGCCCGTTCCATACAGTCGCAGGCACTCTCATAATCTCCCATCTCCTGAAAAAGCAACCCCATGTTATGATATAAATTCACATAGCGGAAATCGGTATCTTCTATATTATTCACATAAATCTCACGTACCTTCTCATCATACATCATCGCTTCCCGCAGCAATCCCGCTGCCCGGCAGGAATTTGCAACATTAAGCAGTGTGGTTGCATATGGGATCGTTCCAGATAAACCTGCCTCAACAGCAACCTGAAGCACCTGTTTACAATAAACCAGTGCTTTCTCAAATTCTCCGTTTTCACGATAGTATCCAATTAATTCGTTCATTAAAGTAATCAGGGAACCTGTATCTCCCTGACTTACCGATTCTTGGATTTTTTCAAGTAAGAAGTCTTCAATTTCATTCGTCCTATGCTGTGCAAGCAAAGCATCCAGCTGTTCCAAAGTTTTCTCTACATTCATATGGTTACCTCCTTGCTATGTAGTGAGGAAACTCTCTATCTCCTCATGCCTTTGTTCCGCCTGTGCATATCCATGCTCATAAGAGCGAAACAGTGTCTCTACATTCGATTCCTGATTTTTGACTGCAATTCTGGTTGGACGGAAAACCAGTGCTTTTCCTTCTTCTTCTAACCTTTTCACTAATTCAAGACTCTGATTATAGGTATCTGCACGTTCTTCCAAAACACGCACCAGTTCCGGATATTTCCGGTAAACGCGTCGCACAAAGAACTGATATAACGGGCGATATTTTTTACGATAGTCTTCCTTTCTGGTCAAAATCACAATCAGTTTATCCCAACCCTCTTCTAAAGCCTTCTTCACAGGTATGGCATCTGCAACTCCTCCGTCCAGCATCGGCACTCCGTTAATGGGTGTGATCTTTGCAATAAAAGGAAGTGAATTCGCTGTTTTACAGATCTTCCAGAATTCATCCTGATTCTGAAACTGGTCATGATAAATACATTTTCCGGTAATACAATCCGTCGTACTGATCAAAAAATGTTTGGCGGAATTCAAAAAAGCTTCGAAGTCAAACGGAGCCTTTTTCTTCGGCACCTCATTGAATAAATATTCCATATCAAAGAAAGTACCCTTTTTGAAAAAGGTACCAATTCCAAGATATTTATACTCCTCCAGCGGTTTAATTACCGCATCCAGCACTCTTCCTTTCTGACCGGAGACATAATTCATTCCCGCATAAGCTCCCGCGGAAACAGCCAGCACATTCGGTATTTCAATCTTCTGATCTAAAAAATAATCCAGAATACCCGCTGCATAAATGCTGCGCATGGCACCGCCTTCAATTACAATTCCTATTTCCCCCATAATCTAATCCCATTCTCTGTATCCTTAGTAATTCTAACAGGTTCCATCTATCTTGAACACTCCTGCGCGTTTCAGTGCAGCCATAATTCCCGGTATCAGAATCAACTGTACGATGATTCCCGGTACCGCAGTAAGGAATGCCCCCGCCATAAACATCTCCAAGGTAAACGGCTGCATGGTTGCCTGCGCAAGAATAAACCGGACAAGTCCCCATATAATTCGTCCTGCCAGCATGGCACCGATCAGTGCAAGGTAAAGATTCAGTACATAATTCTTACCGTCACCCACTGTATTTTTCCTGCTTAACCGCTGCATGATCAGACCAATAACTGCACCATATGCAGCCAGCTCAAAGGTCATGGAAACACCGGTCGGAAAGATTGGCGGCATTCCAAACAACACATACCGCAGCAACGGCAGAATAAATCCTACAATTGCACCATACTGCCATCCGCAGATCAATCCGCAAAGCAAAACCGGAATATGCATGGGAAGCAGCATATTTCCTATCTGCTGAATCTGACCTGTTATAAACGGAAGAACCAGACCAATTGCCATAAACATTGCTGATAATACTAATTTCCGAATTCCTCTGGATTGTTTTTTCATCGTACACCTCGCAAAATCATTGTATCCTTTGACGTACTATAGTATAGCACAATCATTGCAAAAAATCTATTTTCTCAACTATTTCATTTTTTTGCATAAATATGTGATTTTTCTTGCTTTTTGTCTATCTATGCCCTATACTGAATATAGTGTCATAAGCACATAATTCATTGTATATTCCCCTTCTGCTTCCCTGCAGAAATACAATATGTGCTAATCTGACCATAATCTCCTGATATTTATTTATAAATCAAATAAAAATTCCCACTTTACAACTAAATCTGTTATTCTTTTCTATCTCACCTGAACATCTTATTAAATACCGGCCGCTTTCAGCTGTCCTCTGCGTATTTACAGGGCTTTTCATATCTTCGGAGTCCTTCAGTCCGATTCAAGGAAAAATTCAGAACTATAGTATGAATTTTTTCTTCTTATCCATATCTCCTGTTCTTGTTGTATAAGAGCATCAAAAAAGCCCGGAAACATAACGTTTCCGGGCACTCTTTATAAATTTTATACAATACCCTGAGCTGTCATAGCATCTGCAACCTTTAAGAATCCGGCGATATTAGCACCAGCAACATAGTTGCCTTCCATGCCATACTTCTTAGCTGCGTCATCAAGGTTGTGGAAGATATTAACCATGATTCCCTTAAGCTTGCTGTCTACTTCTTCGAAGGTCCAGCTCAGTCTTTCGGAGTTCTGGCTCATCTCTAATGCGGAAGTTGCAACACCACCGGCATTGGATGCCTTGCCAGGGCAGAACAGTACGCCATTCTGCTGGAAGTATTCTGTTGCTTCCATTGTAGTAGGCATGTTAGCACCTTCTGCTACTGCAAATACACCGTTTGCAACAAGTGTCTTTGCATCTTCAAGGTTCAGTTCGTTCTGTGTTGCACAAGGAAGAGCAATGTCAACCTTGATGGACCACTGATTGGTTCCTTCTGCTTTCTTATCATGATACTGTGCGGACGGTCTTGCTGCTGCATACTCGGTAAGACGTGCACGTTTTACTTCCTTAACTTCCTTCAGTAATTCTACATCAATTCCTTCCGGATCATAAATCCATCCGGTAGAATCAGAACAGGTAACCGGCTTAGCGCCAAGCTGCTGTGCCTTCTGGATTGCATAGATTGCTACGTTACCAGCTCCTGAAACAGCAACGGTCTTACCTGCGATGTCCTTACCATTGCACTTTAACATTTCTTCTGTTAAATATAATAAACCATATCCGGTAGCTTCTGTTCTTGCTAAAGAACCACCATAGGTTAAGCCCTTACCGGTAAGTACGCCTTCATAAAGACCTGTCAGTCTCTTGTACTGACCATACATGAATCCGATCTCTCTTGCTCCTGTACCAATATCACCGGCAGGAACATCGGTATCAGCTCCGATATATTTGTGAAGCTCTGTCATAAAGCTCTGGCAGAATGCCATTACTTCTCTGTCTGACTTGCCCTTAGGATCGAAATCAGAACCACCTTTACCACCACCAATAGGAAGTCCGGTTAATGAGTTCTTAAAGATCTGTTCAAAACCTAAGAATTTGATAATACCAAGGTTTACAGAAGGATGTAATCTTAAGCCACCCTTGTAAGGTCCGATTGCACTGTTAAACTGTACACGATATGCATTATTAACCTGAACCTGTCCCTTATCATCTACCCAGGGAACACGGAATAACAGCTGTCTTTCAGGAGTAACGATTCTCTCTAATAAAGCATCCTTCTTGTACTTCTCCTCGTTTGCTTCAATAACGACTCTCAGAGATTCCAGTACCTCTTTTACTGCCTGATGGAATTCCGGCTGTGCAGGATTTTTCTCTACGACCATCTGATAAA
>OGOZ01000089.1_pt1 | contig 60250 bp, 64 predicted proteins | sample 1552801 | NCBI WGS metagenome assembly OGOZ01 (sample SAMEA2580196, study PRJEB22360) | human gut metagenome | biome: human gut; feature: human-associated habitat; material: faeces | place: Denmark | collected 2008/2010 | reverse complement strand
ATGGATGAATTGCCAGCTCAAAAACTTGTAACTAGCGATATGGTTATTTTAGATGAACCAGTTGTAATAGATAATTATGGAATGATTGTTGCAAAAGGTAACAAGGATCTAAAAGACTCTTGTAACAAAGTCATAACAGAAATGACTGAAACAGGTGAAATTGATAAGATTATTTTACATCATATGACTTAAATCTAAGTCATACATTTTCCAGACTAGCACCCGCCACAGCCGCCGCAGCCACTCTGACTATTACTATTCTTTGGATTATGACAGGAGTGTGGACAATTGGCACACCCACAATCACATCCGATAAATGTACCACTTCTTTTCTTCTTTTGTATCATGCCTCTTATGATCCATGCTACAATCGCGATTATTACAAGTGCTACAATCACTGTAGACAATATACTTGTCTGTGCTGCCAATGCCATCATAAAATCTCCTTCTTTCTGCTTATTTAGAAGCTGCTTTTACACTTGAAACTGTATTAGCCTTAAGTGATGTACTCTCTTTGTAAGGACGGAACAGCATGTAAAGGAAACCGATCAGAATTACGATTGCAGCTACTGTTCCGATACCGAATCCGCCACCTGTGAAGAGTGTACCAAACTGGAAGATGCAAAGAGATACGAGGTAAGCAAGTAAGCACTGATATCCGATTGCGAACCAGAACCATTTTGCGTTGTTCATCTCTCTCTTAATAGCTCCCATTGCTGCGAAGCAAGGTGCACACAGAAGATTGAATACGAGGAATGAGTAAGCTGCAATCTGTGACATGCTGTTTGCAAGTGTTCCCCAGATTTCCTGTCCGTCTTCTGCAACTTCTGCAAATCCGAAGAGCTGTCCGAATGTACCTACAACGTTTTCTTTCGCTACAAGTCCTGTAATAGCAGCTACAGTCATTTTCCAATCTCCCCATCCGAGTGGTGTGAAGATCCAGGAAATCAAGTTACCGATCTTAGCAAGAACACACTCTGCCTGTGCTGCCTCCATAGCTGCTCCCTCAAGTCCATCGAAGTTCAGCATTCCGAATCCAGCATCTGTCCAACCGAAGTTCAATAAGAACCAAACAACGATTGTTGATAATGTAATAATTGTACCAGCTTTTTTGATAAATGACCAGCCACGTTCCCACATACTTCTAAGAACGTTGCCAACAGTTGGCATATGATATGCAGGAAGCTCCATAACGAATGGTGCCGGATCTCCTGCGAACATCTTTGTCTTTTTCAGGATGATACCAGAGCAGATGATTGCTGCGATACCAACAAAGTAAGCACTTGGTGCTACCCATGAAGCGCCATCGAAAAGTGCTCCGGCAATCAGGGCGATAATTGGAAGTTTCGCTCCGCAAGGGATAAATGTTGTTGTCATAACAGTCATCTTACGGTCACGGTCATTCTCGATCGTACGGGAAGCCATAACTCCAGGAACTCCACAACCTGTTCCGATCAGCATCGGGATAAATGATTTTCCGGAAAGTCCGAACTTACGGAAAATACGGTCCATGATGAATGCGATACGTGCCATGTATCCGCAAGACTCAAGGAATGCAAGGAAAATAAATAATACAAGCATCTGAGGTACGAATCCAAGTACAGCACCAACACCGGAGATAATACCGTCTACGATAAGTCCGGTCAGCCAGTCTGCACAGCCAATGCTTTCAAACAGGCCCTGTGCACCGGGAACAATCCATTCACCAAACAGGGTATCATTGGTCCAGTCTGTTAAGAACGCACCAACGGTTGTTACGGATACATAATATACTAAGAACATAACCACTGCGAAGATTGGCAATGCAGCGATACGGTTGGTAACCACGCGGTCGATCTTGTCGGATACGGTTAACTGCTTTTTGCTCTTCTTTACGTAGCACTCTTTAATAACGGAAGAAATGTAAATATATCTTTCGTTGGTGATAATACTTTCGGTATCATCATCCATTTCCTTTTCGATGGAAGCGATTTCTGCGGATACATCCGGAACCTTCTTCATCTGCTGTGCGATCTTGTCATCACGCTCTAACAGCTTAATTGCGAAGAATCTCTTCTGTTCTTCCGGAACATCACTGCCAAGCTTTGCTTCGATGGATTCCAGTACATTTTCAACTTTGGTATTGAACTTATGTACCTTGGTGGCGGTTCCAACATTTGCTGCAACAACGGCTGCTTCTGCTGCCTTCTGGATACCGGTACCCTTTAAAGCGGAGATTTCAACAACAGCTGCACAGCCCATCTTTTCTTTTAACTTGTCAAGATTGATCTTATCACCACTCTTGTTTACCAGGTCCATCATGTTGACAGCCATAACAACCGGAATACCAAGTTCCATTAACTGTGTAGACAGATACAGGTTACGCTCGATGTTCGTACCATCTACGATATTTAAGATGGCGTCCGGACGCTCTGCGATCAGATAATTTCTGGCAACAACCTCCTCTAAGGTGTAAGGAGAAAGGGAATAAATACCCGGAAGGTCCATGATGATAACATCCTTATGGCCTTTCAGCTTTCCTTCCTTTTTCTCTACGGTAACTCCCGGCCAGTTTCCTACGAACTGGTTAGAGCCTGTCAATGCATTAAATAACGTGGTCTTTCCACAGTTCGGATTACCTGCTAATGCAATTTTCATAATTTTACTTCCTTTCTGTCTGCTCTATATTATTTGTATTATTCAACTTCGATCATTTCTGCATCGGCTTTACGCAGGGATAATTCATATCCGCGGACCGTTACTTCGATCGGATCTCCCAAGGGTGCTACTTTACGTACGAATACTTCTACGCCCTTTGTGATTCCCATGTCCATAATTCTTCTCTTTACAGGACCTTCACCATTTAATTTTGCCACTTTGACTGTCTGCCCACAGGCAACTTCTTTTAATGTTTTCATCTCTTTCCTTCTTTCTACAACATTTTATAATATTATGTGATTCAATCCCTATCATGACGATCGAATGGGCACTCACATCACCATAACCTTATTCGCCATATCCCTTCCGATTGCAACACGGGAACCCTTGACATTGACAATAATGTTACCATCAATCTGGGATACTACTGTTACCTCTCCGCCGGATACAAAACCAAGATTCTCAAGAAATTTTCTGGTTTCTTCTTTGCCGCCGACCTTACAGATTGTATTGATTTCGCCTTCTTTTACCATAGATAGTGGCATACTCATTACCTTCTTTCTCCTTTGATTCGGTTTCTCCTCATTTGTAATTGAGAGTGATTTTCATTTATTTCATGGTTAGTATATGCTAACGTTTATTAGTTGTCAATAACTAAATAGGAAAATTTATCAACTTTCTTTTCAATTCATGGGTGCAAGAAATCGAAAGATGGTGTATACTGGAAAACAGGTATTAGATTACATAGTAAGTGGGAAATGAATGGGAGGAACACATGCATAACAACCAATCATCTGAAGATTATCTGGAAACGATATTAGTCTTAAGCAAACAGAAGCCCGTAGTACGGTCCATTGATATTGTTGAGGAATTAGGTTACAAGAAATCCAGTATCAGTGTTGCCATGAAGAATCTGCGGGAACGTAACCATATTGAAATGTCCAAAGAAGGCTTCATCACCCTGACTCCATCCGGCCGTCAGATCGCTGAGATGATCTACGACCGTCATCAGTGTCTGACGAAGTGGCTCACCGCTCTTGGCGTGGATCCTGCTGTTGCAGCCGAGGATGCCTGCCAGATGGAACATGTCATCAGTCAGGAAAGCTTTGAAGCCATTAAGAAACATATTACCCAAGTGATTGAATAAAGGAAATAAACTCTTCCGCCACGTGCGAAAGTGTATGATTTTTCTTCCAAATGAGTGCATATGAAGCATAAGCGTCTGGATGATCCACTCTCCGCACACAGACATCCTGTTCACGGATCAGTGCCGAAATAGATTCCGGATAGATAGAGATTCCAACTCCATGAAGGCTTAGTTCATATGCATTCATCATATGTGCGATGCGTCCCCGGATCACCGGCATCTTCCCGGATGCATCGAACCACTTGTCGATTTCCCCTTTTCTGGATTCTCTGGAAGGGATTAACAGATCATAAGGAAGAAGTTCTTCCGGGCGCACCGGCTTCGTTCCTTCTACATATAAAGGATGTCCCTTCGGAATCATCGCCACCCACGGCTCTTCATAAACCGGATATACATGAAACTCTTCCGTATTATATGGCGCTGTAATCATGGCAAGCTCACACAGTCCCTTCGTCACCCGGTTATTCACATCGTCCGTATTTCCATTCCACAGATTATACTGCACATGAGGATGCTTTTTCTGAAACGCCGCAATCCATTCTGCAAAAAGACGTGGCCCGCATCCTTCTACCGATGCAATATAAAGCGTTCCCTGAAGTCCCTCTTTCCGCTCCTTTACTTCCTCTTCCGAACGGTTCACGAGATCGAGAATCTGCGTTGCATACTGTAAAAACAGTTCTCCTTCTTCTGTCAAGGTAACCTTATGCGGTGTCCGCACGAACAAAGACGTGCCAAGCTCGGCTTCCAGATCCTGAATTTGACGGCTGAGCGGCGGCTGTGCAATCGCCAGCTTCTCGGCGGCTCTTGTGAAATTCTTTTCTTCTGCAACGGCTTTAAAATATCGGATATGTCGAAGTTCCATACAGTCTGTTTCCTTTCCGGCTTTTCAAGTTTAAATCATGTATTTTTCATGAATCATTTGAGGATGATCGTCTAAGTAAAATAATGCTGCGACTATATCCCTGCAATAATGAGCAGAAGGGACATCAGCATATACCCTGCTCCCAGTCCCCCAATCACCCGGACTCTGCATTTTTTCAGTATCATAACAATAATTAAAGCCCCAATGGGGTTCAGAAGCAGGCACCACTTTGAAACAGCAAGTGCTCCTGTAAGAATTGCGATTGCCACAAGAATTGTTCCACCAAACCAGAGAGCCACACCTCCAATTAACATCGGTACTTTGCTAACCGGATCGATAGCCTTCATAATTTCAATGCTTTCCTCATCGGATACCTTCTTACACAGCTTTTGATATAGCAATGGCTTTAAGCAGAAATACAGATGACACAGAAGACCGGTGTAGCATCCAATAAATGTATTGATTCTCAATGCGATCGCCAACGATGCACTTTCTTTTGCAATCAGGTCGGCCAACAGCCACAGGGTAATATAAGCTCCCGGTTGTCCCAAAAAGGAAAGCCAGAATGATACTTTAAATCTTTTTGCCGGTACATCTGCCCACCAGGAATTGATTCCATCTAGGGATACCCTGTCATTTGCACCCGCCCTTCCCGGTCTGACAAGCGGCACATCGGCCAGTGCAGCCACAAAATTACTGATGATTCCAAGTACTCCAAAAACAACATAGATATTCACTTTCTTTTCCTCCCTACATTCAATTGTTAGTCGCAACAAACTTCATTCTATATCATACTTCATCTTTTAGCAATAAATTGTAAACATCTTTCTAAGAACTAACAAAGAAGTGGAGACGGAAACGGACTAAGTTCGAGGTGAATGCATGGCATAAGAAGTCAGCATATACTAACTTCTGTGTCAATAAGATATTACTGCTGTAAAGGCTCTCCATTCTCATCAAGCACTGACACGGTTACGGCAAGTCCCTTCTACTCTTTTAGCCGGTCTTTTGTAAAACCTTCCGGATCCGCTCCAGACATTCCGTAAGAGTTGCCCTGGGAGCTGCCACATTGATGCGTTGGAAGCCCGCTCCTGTACCGCCGAAAATCTTCCCACTGTCAAGCCACAGCTTCGCCTCATAAATGATCCTGCGGTCCAGCTCCTCCGGACCAAGTCCGCATCCCCGGAAATCCAGCCATAGAAGATATGTACCCTCTCCGTCAATTACCGTTACTCCCGGAAGGTTCTCTTTCACATATTCTTTCACATAACGAATATTTTCTCCAACGTAAGACATCATCTGTTCATACCATTTATCTCCCTGCCCGTAGGCTGCTTTGGCTGCCACAAGTCCCAACACGCTTAACTGACTGATTCCTGCTGCATCCACCTCATGACGGAATCTCTGTCTCAGCTCCCGGTTCGGAATGAAAATATTGGAAATCAGCATACTGGCAAGATTGAACGTCTTACTTGGTGAGGTACAGATTACGGAAATCTCCTCATATTCCTTCTTCACAGAGGCAAACACCGTATGCTCTCCCTGAAATACAAAATCATTGTGGATTTCATCACTTACCACCTTCACTCCATGCTTCACACACAAATCTCCCATGGCAGTCAGTTCTTCCTTCGTAAACACCCGGCCCGTCGGATTATGCGGACTGCACAAAAGCAACAGCTTCACATGATATTCCACGATTTTCTTTTCAAAGTCTGCAAGATCGATATGATACCGGTTATCCTCTCCTAAATACAGGTCATTGCTTACAACGACTCTTCCGTTGTCCCGGATCACCTCGAAAAACGGATAATATACCGGCTGCTGGATCAGGACACTGTCACCTTTTTCTGTAAAAGCCTTTACTGCCATGGCAAGTGCAAAGACTACTCCCGGTGTTTTAATGAGCCATTCGGGACGGATCTCCCAATTATGGTGTCTTCGCATCCATCCGGCTACTTCCTTAAAGTACTCCTCTCCGGATTCACTGTAACCGAAAATTCCATGCTTCGTCCGTTCGATCACGGCATCCTCCACATAAGAAGTCGTCTTAAAGTCCATATCGGCCACCCAGAGCGGCAATACATCCTCCGGCATTCCTCTCCTTACCGCAAAATCATATTTTAAACAATCGGTTCCTCTCCGATTAACGATCTCATCAAAATTTAAATTTCTCTCCGGCATACAGATTCATCCTTTCCGTTAATGCTGTTATTCATCCAACTCGTGATCATGATCTCCAATACTATTGTAAGGATGCAAACACCTCAGACAATTCCCCCAACAGATCCTCAATATCCTCAATTCCGGTGGACAGCCGGAGTGTACAGGGTGTGATTCCGTTCTTTAAACGTACCTCCTCCGGCACATCGGCATGTGTCTGTGTCGTCGGATAGGTAATTAAGGTTTCTACGCCGCCAAGGCTCTCCGCAAATTTAATCATCCGGACCTGTTTCAGAATCTGTAAGGCATGCTCCTTCGAATCCATCCGGAAGGTAATCATGGATCCAAAGCCTCTTGCCTGCTTCTTCATAATTTCATATCCCGGATGCTCCGGCAGGCCAGGATAATAAACCTTTTGGACAATACTCTGTGTCTTTAACCATTCTGCGATTCTGATGGCATTTTCCTGTGACCGTTCCATACGGATTCCAAGCGTTTTCATGCCGCGCAGGATCAGCCAGCAGTCAAAGGGTGCCAGCCCCGCACCCGTTGTTTTAATTAAGAACCGCAATCTGTCCCTGACCTCTTCGTTATTGGTCACCAGAAAGCCTGCCAGTGTATCGTTATGTCCGCCAAGGAACTTGGTTCCGCTATGAACCACAATATCTGCTCCCAGCTTTAACGGATTCTGGAAATATGGAGATAAAAAAGTATTATCCACAATCAGTAATAAACCATGCTTCTTTGCGATCTCCGCGATGGCTGCAATATCCGAAACATTCATCATCGGATTGGTTGGTGTCTCAATATAGATTGCCTTCGTATTATCCTGAATGGCACCTTCAATATCATCTTCCGCACAGTTTAAATGAGTAAATTCATAGTTGTTCTTTTTATTCACATGGTCAAACAACCGGATGCTTCCACCATATAAGTCAGCTTCGACAATCAGATGATCCCCCGGCCTGAACAGCTCCATCAGCAGGGTAATCGCTGCCATTCCGGTAGAAAGTGCAAAGGCATCAATTCCGCTCTCAAGACCCGCTATCATCTTTTCCAGATGCTCCCTTGTGGGATTCTGAAGTCTGCTGTAATCATATCCGGTGCTCTGTCCTGCCTCCGGATGCTCATAGGTTGCCGTCTGATAAATGGGGTAACTGATTGCCCCATAGTGTTCTAATTTTCCTTCGGTCTCCTCCAGATGGAGACATCGTGTGTTTAGTCCTCTTTCCATGTGTCCTGCCTCCCGATGTGCTTTCTTTTGCTCATATGGTCACTTTACCATGTACAAAAATATGAGTATCAAGAATAAATTTTGCCACTCATTGATGTATCTGAATAGCTATGTTTAACTGTAACATAATCATTTATTGCTGTATAGTTTATATCTTTTATTACAGGTTATAGATTGAATCTATACCTCTCTCCTTTCTGTCCGGTTTGCTGAATCATTTTATCATGTTACTTATTACGTAACTGTTCAGTACCTTCACAGTTACGATGCAAAATCCATTCCAAATCGGCTTCACCGATGGAATTTTGCATTACTGAATCATTTTCTTACGGTCCTGGCAGTAAATGCTTCGACCTGTACTGAATAGTTACCTTATTACAATATATGATATGGAAACAATCCGCTCCATGGAAATTCCAATTCCACTATCCATCCGGATGACATGCTCCACTTCATCGATCTTCTTCACCGTGCCGGTATCAGTAAGATAAGCGCCTCCGCTCTTCCTTGCATCGGGCTGAAAATAAGTAATGGTTACCTGCCATCTTTCGGACAGATGCTGCGCAATTTCGGAAAGCTGCTCATTGATCCTTGCAACCTCTGTTTCATCCAGTGTCACCTGTTCTTCCGTAAGTCGCTGTGTCTCACTGATTGCCGCATCGTAACCGGTAAGTGCTGCAAACGGCGAAAACTGCGCTGCCCGGTCATGGAGAGACATAGACCTCCGTTCTGCGGACTGATGATGCGGCAGGTCAAGGAGATCGTCATACCGGTGTTTATCCTCATAATATTCACTCATGCCTTATGACCTCCGATCTGCTTATTTCTTTCCCTGGTCATGGCTCCCTCTTCCAGATTCATTCCCTTCAGAACCGCGTTTTTACCAAATTTCTTCTGCAGATCCAGAATCGCATGCTGGATCCTTTTCTCCTTTTGAAGTTCGGTCTGTTCCTGTTCCTTTTCCTTCTTAAGTGCTTCATAATCGGTAAAGAGATCCATCTGCTCAAAGACCTCCTTTTTCTTCGCTTCTCCCTCCGTAATGACCCTCGATGCCACAACATAGATTCTGCGCACCAGCAGATCCGGATTGATAATGCGGTCATACAGATCCTCTACCGCCTTCATAATCATTCTGGTCGAAGAGGTATATTCCGGCAGGTTCGCTGTTCCATGTGCATGCTTGGGCACCTTTCTTCCATAACGGTCGGTTGTGACCTCTCCATGGAACTTATTCCGGATGGCCGGATCGGTCAGATTGTCAATGTCATAACCGATGGTAATCACCATCTGGTCGGTGACAAGTCCCTTATCCACCAGATCCAGCACCAGAAGGTCTGTCATTTCCTTCACGATGAGCTTCGCCTTTTCTGCCGTGTAGGCACATTGCAGCACCTGTCCGGAGCCAACGCTGTTCTTCTCCGGCTTATATGCCTTAATCTGCGCAATGGTAGTTGGCTCCCATCCCCACGCATGATCAATTAACAGCTCTGCATTGATTCCGAATAACCGGTACAGCAGGGCTTCGTTATAATATTCATTCGGCCTTCCAACCGAACACCGTGCCACATCGCCCATGGTATACAGTCCATTCTCATTGAGCTTCCTCGCATACCCGGGGCCAACCCTCCAAAAGTCCGTAAGCGGTACATGATTCCAAAGCTGCTCCCTATAAGAACGCTCATCAAGCTGCGCAATCCGGACACCGTCTTTATCTGCCGGAATCTTCTTTGCCACAATATCCATTGCGACCTTACATAAGTACAGGTTCGTTCCGATTCCTGCCGTTGCTACGATACCGGTCTCCTCCATTACATTCCGGATCATCCGCAGCGCCAGGTCACGGGCGCTCATCTGATAGGTCTTTAAGTATGCGGTCGCATCAATAAATACCTCGTCCACGGAATAGACGTGTACATCCTCCGGTGCCACATATTTCAGATAAATATCATAAATCTGCGTGCTGTATTTCATATAATAAGACATTCTTGGAACTGCCGTGATATAGGATACCTCAAGACCCGGATCCGCTGCAAGTGCTATGGCATTGGAAGATGCTCCATGAAAGGTTCTTCCGGGTGCATGCCTCTTCCGTTCCCTGTTGACCTCCCGGATGCGCTGAACCACTTCAAATAATCTCGCCCTTCCCGGGATGCCATAACGTTTAAGCGAGGGCGATACCGCAAGACAGATTGTCTTCTCCGTCCTCCCGGGGTCTGCCACCACAAGATTCGTTGTAAGCGGATCCAGTCCCCGCTCCTTACATTCCACGGAGGCATAAAAGGATTTCAGATCAATTGCAATATAAATTTTGTCTTCCATTTAAAACCTCCCTGTTTTTATTTTCTCATCTTCAGCGAGTAGTATACCATAATAACAAAGACAGGAACAAGTGTTCTTTTTCAACATCTGTTCCTGCCTCTTCTTTTTTATGAATATTGCATTTATGAATATTGTAATTGAAGTTTGTTTATGAAATCCTCCAGCACATAACGGGAATCCACATCTGAGTAAACCCGGATCAGCGGGCTGTCCTCTCTGGGTACACTGGAAGTATCCTCACCTACCCATGGTGCCTTTGTCTCTGCATAATGTCCACACTCCGGATTCAGCGTTACCGCTACTGATGGAGAATCTCCAAGCGACCAGCTTTCTCCCTGTGTCCATGCAGCCTCATCCGTCATATTATAGGAAACCATGTTTTCAAAAAGATGTCTTCCTATCTCCCCATACGGATAAATCCGGTTCTGGATCTCGGCAAGTCCGATATGCATTGTTGTATAAACATAAGATGGAATCAGCCAGATCCGGGCTCCGCTCTGCAGAACTTCATTTGCTGCCTTTACATCATTTCCTGCATTAAATTCCCGGAAGGGAATTGTTCCATAACGGGTTCCATGCGTTCCAATCCAGACAACTGTAACCCTTTTTATGATTTCCGGACATTTACGGAACGCAGCTGCCACATTCGTAATTGCGCCCATTGCAAGAATATAGAGTGGGTGATTTTCTTCTTTCAGTGCCTGCTCAATGATAAATTCTACCGCTTGGGAATTTCCGGAAGCCTGTTCATCCAGTGCTCCTTCCTCCCCCAGGAAGATCGGAACGTTCATTCCCATTTCCTCTGTAATTGTCCGGATTTCTTCAAAGCTTCTTTGTACGGAATCCGTTTTAGCAAAGTGCTCTGCCGTGATCCCTTCTACAATCAGTTTCGGACTCAGTAATGCATGCGCAATGGCAAAAGGGTCATCTGCCTCACATGCAGCATCCGTATCCACAATAACACGGATTTTCTTTTCATCCCTGACTTCAAATTTGAATGCTTTCTTCATCATTTTCTGTTTCCTCCGTTATTTCATATGCCCTGGAGCATTGCCATACAAGGCTGCTTTTGTCCCCTGTGTGCTTTAATCTCTTCTCAGTATATACCTCTTCATATTATATCTGCAATCCCTTTTCTACTGCATTGACGATTCCTGTTTCAGCATGGATTCATTAAATAACCCGGCGGATCACTTTCTCATATGCATGGCAACAAAAAAGAACACCCATAACTATATAAGTCATAGGTGTCTATCCGTGTAACAAACCTTATATCTGATTCGATTCATACGAAAGAATCATCTGAAATGATTCATTTACTTTTGATATGGCATCTTCTTCCGGATATCGGCAAGGCGGTTCAAAGCCTCATAAAGCGTCTCGTCCTTCTTTGCAAAGTGCAGGCGGATGAGGTGATTGACCGGTTCTCTGAAAAAGCTCGATCCCGGTACTGCCCCGACACCGACAAGCCTTGCCAGATCCTCACAGAATACCTGATCGGATTCATAGCCAAACTCAGAAATGTCAAGCAGAATATAATATGCCCCCTGGGGAACGGTATGTGCAATTCCAATGTCATTAAGTCCCTTTAAAAACAGATCCCGCTTCGCCGTATACTTCTGCTGCAGCTCCTGATAGTAGCTGTCCGGGAACTGCAGTCCCGTAACTGCCGCCTCCTGCAGGGGTGCCGCAGCTCCTACCGTAAGGAAATCATGCACCTTTTTGGCTACATCAATGATGTGGGGAGGTGCAATAATATATCCGAGCCGCCAACCGGTGATGGAATAAGTCTTCGAAAGGGAGCTGCAGGAAATTGTTCTCTTCCACATACCCGGCAGGGATGCAAAGTAAATATGCTTATTTGGCTCATACACAATATGCTCATACACCTCATCGGTAATCACATAAGTATCGTACTTCTGTGCAAGGTCAGCAATCAGCTTCAGTTCCTCACAGGTGAACACCTTACCGCAGGGATTGGACGGATTGCACAGGATCAGTGCCTTGGGCTTCTGCTGAAAGGCCGCTTCCAGCTCTTCCGGGTTAAAATGAAATTCCGGCGGATAAAGCGGTACATAAATCGGCTGCGCTCCGGACAGAATCGTATCTGCTCCGTAATTTTCATAAAACGGAGAAAAGATAATGACCTTATCTCCCGGATCCGCTACCGTCATCATAGCGGCCATCATCGCTTCCGTGCTTCCGCAGGTAACAACAATCTCTCTGTTCGGGTCAATCGTTCTCCCCATAAGCTTTGACTGCTTCCTTGCAAGTGCTTCCCTGAAATTCTGTGCGCCCCAGGTAATGGAATACTGATGGTAATCCTCATGGGAAACCTCCGCAAGCCGGTCAAGGATCTCCTTGGGCGGTTCAAAGTCCGGGAAACCCTGGGATAGATTCACCGCCCCATACTGGTTTGAAATTCTGGTCATCCGTCGTATCACGGAATCTGTAAAATGTGCTGTCCGTCCTGATAAATTCTTCATTTTATGTTCTTTCCTTTTTGTAACTGTTCAGAGCCATGCAAAATTGCTTTCTGCTGCCATGCATATGCATCCTGTCTATTTATCTGCTAAAAGATCCTGATCCCAACCTACCTTGATGAAGTATCCGCCGAAGGTTTCATTGAATACCTTTTCGGTTGCTTCAGACTGGAAAGCCTTTACGACCTTTCTATAGGCATCCAGTTTGGCCTGATCCTGAAGATCTGCGGTACGTGCTGCAATGAGATTCCAGTAAGCTTCTTCATCTAACACGCTGTCTTTGTAAATGGCTTCTTCGGTCTTAAGACCAAAATCAAGTGCATAGTTACCGTTCACAATCGCTGCTGTCACATCATCCAGCACGGAAGGAATGGTGTTTGCCTTCAGTTCCTTAATCTCGAAGTTGACCTTGTAGCTTTCGACGTCATCTACCGTCGGGTTAAAGCCTGCATCGCTCTTTAAGGTAATAAGCCCCGCTGCTGCCAGTACCTTGAGCGCACGTCCGCCGTTGGTTACATCATCGGGAATCGCAATCACATCACCGTCTTTAATCCCGGAAACATCCGATACCTTGTGGGAATACAGGTTCAGCGGAATAATGAAGGTGTATCCGACCGGTTCAATAGCATATCCATACTGCTCCAGCTCTGTATTGAGGTAAATGTGATGCTGGAACGAATTCAAATCAATTTCTCCGCTGTTTAAGGCATTGTTCGGAGTTACATAATCGGAAAACTGTACGATTTCGAGATTGATTCCTTCCTCCTTTAAAGCTTCCTGCGCCGGCTTCCACAAGTCTTCATAAATACTTCCGACAACGCCGATCTTTACTGTGGTCGCCTCTGCACTGCTTTCCGTCTTTGCGGACCCGCATCCTGTAAAGGCAAGTACTGCGGTTGAAAGGGTTAAAATAGTTGCTAAAATTCTCTTTATTTTCATAATGATCTCCTCTGAATAGTTATATTATATGATATCGGGGTCAAAAGCCCCCGACTTTGATACCTACGGATTGCTTTTTGCGCCTTTTACATCTGGTTTTTCATCTCTTAAATCTCTCATAAGGTAAGTGATAATTCATAATTTTCTCTCATGGTCTTACAGGATGCAGCGAACTGTTCCTTTTCTTCTTCATTTAAGGAAAGTTCAACAATTCTTGCGACGCCGTTACGGTTTAATACTGCCGGAACACTTGCATAGACATCCGTCTGTCCGTATTCACCATTTAAAAGGACGGACACCGGTAATACCCGGTTCTCATCTCCGAAAATGGCCCGTGTTACTTCTGCTATCGTTGCTCCAATTCCGAATTCCGTAGAACCCTTCCCGCCGAGAATGATCCATCCACCGGCTTTTCCCGCATCGGCAATTTCCTTTAAATCCAAGCTGCCGAAGGTTTCCGGTTCTTCCTTCATCAGTTCAAAAAGCGGCTTCCCTGCGATGCTTACCGTAGACCAGGGAACCATCTGGCTCTCGCCATGCTCACCCAATGCATATGCATAAATGGATTTCTGGTCAATTCCGGTCTTGTCGGCAAGCGCCCTGCGAAGTCTCGCAGAATCAAGAGTTGTGCTGGTCGAAAAGATCTGATTTGCCGGCCAGTCAAGTACATGCTGCAAATAATGGGTTACCACATCTGCCGGATTGGAAATATTCACAATAATGCCGGTGTAACCCGACATTCGGATGTTCTCCGCAATTTCCTTCACAATTTCTATGGTCTGGCGCAGAGTATCCATCCGCGTCTGTCCCTTACTCATATCCGGCAGCGGTCCTGCTGCCACAATCAGGAGCTGTGCATCCTTGATGTCGCTGTAATCTCCCGCGTAAACCAGTGCTCTCTTTGGCAGATATACCGTGGAATCATACAGGTCAAGAGCCTGCGCCCTGGCTTTCTTTTCATCAATATCAATATAGACGATTTCCTCTGCAAGTCCCTGGGAAAGCAGTGCATACCCTGCATGGGATCCCACATGTCCCGCTCCGATAATCGCGATTTTTCTGGTATGTATTTCCATGCTTCACGCCTCCTTAATGTCTGCTCTTTTTGACAACCAGGTTGCCAAGAAGCTGAATGATGCTGACTAAGATAAATACGGTAATTACCGTTACCCAGGTTACATCCGTCATGTTCCGGTCGTGTCCGTACCGGATTGCGAAGTCTCCAAGTCCGCCGGATCCGACGGCACCTGCCATGGCGGTTAATCCCACCAGACTGATTGCGGTAATTGTGGTTCCTCTTGCGATGGCGGATACGCTCTCCCGTAAGTAAACTCGGAAGATGATTTCAAGCGGTCCGGATCCCATGGAAAGGGCTGCTTCGATTAATCCATGATCGGTTTCTGCCAGTGCACTTTCCACCTGTCTGGAAAAGAACGGTACGGTTCCCATAATCAACGGAACAATCGCACCCTCCACATTGATTGCGGTTCCCATGATGGCTCTTGAAATCGGGATCACCCAGGTTAACAGGATGATAAAGGGAATCGACCGGAAAAAGTTAATCAGCTTATCCAGAATCTGATACAGCACTTTGTTTTCAAGAATTCCACCCGGTTTGGTTACCGTAATGACAATTCCCAGGAACAGCCCCAGTACAAAGGCAATGATTCCGGACCATCCCACCATAATCAGCGTATCGCGGATAGCTTCAAAAAAGTCCGGCAGCTTATCCATCACATTTGGTATGATTCTATTGAAGAACCCGGTCATCCTTAATCACCTCCACTCCTACATTTTTATCTCTCAGATATTGCAATGCTTCATCGATCCTGCTGCCCTCCCCGCTTACAATGGCTACAGTTCCGCCGATCGGTGCGTTCTGCACGATTTCTACATCAGCAAATACGATATTTAAGATAATTCCAAACTTCTGTGTCACCGTTGAAATCAATGGCTCAGATGTATTTTTCTCTACATAGGAAAGCCTGACAATCAGCTCTCCCTTTTTCGTTGCAACAACCGGTGAATCAGCTGCAATCAGCTCTTCAATCTTCTGAAGATTCGATGTCGTTTTAATAAAGCTTCTGGTTAAAGGCTCCTTCGGAGATGCAAACACATGGAAAACCTCTCCTTCCTCAACCACATCCCCGTGATCCATGACCGCTACCCGGTTACAGATTTCTTTCACCACCGCCATCTCATGTGTAATCACCACAACGGTAATGCCAAGTGTCTGATTAAGCTGCTGCAACAGCTTTAAAATGGATTTGGTTGTCTGCGGATCAAGTGCCGAGGTTGCCTCATCACAAAGAAGAATGTTCGGGTCATTGGCAAGTGCTCTCGCGATTGCCACCCTCTGCTTCTGTCCTCCGGACAGCTGGCTTGGAAAAGCGTTTTCCTTTTCGGAAATTCCGACAAGCTCAAGCAGGTGATGTACCTTTTCCTTGATCTCTTCTTTGGAAAGCCCGCTGCCGCGTAAAGGATAAGCAACATTTCCGAAGATGGTCCGGGAGGGCATCAGATTGAAATGCTGGAAAATCATGCCGATCTTTTTACGTGCCTTGCGGAGTTCTTTTCCGGACAGTGCCGTAATCTCTGCATCGTCCACGAAAACCTTTCCTTCCGTCGGCTTTTCCAGAAGATTGATGCATCGGACCAGTGTCGATTTTCCTGCTCCCGAAAATCCGATAATACCAAAGATATCTCCATCGTTGATGGTAAGGCTTACGTTATTCACTGCATGAACTTCTTTATTGGAATCTGTAAAAGTCTTACTGACGTTCTCTAACCGAATCATCTCATTACCTCTCTTTCACGTCACTAAGACTATCATATCTTCTTTCTCCGCGCTAATACGGGTAAAATATAACGAGCTATAGACTGAATCTATAGCTCGTCAATTCCAAGATACTTCCGTATCTCATCAATATACAATTTTCCAATAGAGCTTAGTATGGTATTCTGCCTCGTAATATAACCGATTTCCATACCACTGTTTTCTTCCACTGAATCCTCCTCAAAGGGAATTGCCAGATAGTCATCGCCATTCAACTCCTCGCAGATGATGCCGGAGCAAAGCGTGTAACCGTTTAATCCGATCATCAGATTGAGCATCGTTGCCCGGTCATTGGCCTTGATCGTCCGTGTATATTCCTTGGTGCTTAAGATCTCCTCCGCATAGTAAAAGGAGCTTGCCTCACCCTGTTCAAAGGACAGACACGGATAATCCTTCAGTTCTTCGAACCGGATGGATTTCTTTTTCGCCAAAGGATGTCCCGACCAGAGATACACATAGGCCTTGCAGTCAATCAGATGATGAAATTCCAGATTATTGCTCTTTAGAATCTTCGTCAGTACTGCCCGGTTAAAATCGTTAAAATAAAGAATCCCGATCTCGCTGCGCATATTCGCAACATCCAGGATTACATCCTTTGTCATGGTTTCCCGGATCGCAAATTCGTATTTCAGTGTATCAAACTGCTGCACCAGTTCCACAAAAGCTTTGACTGCAAAGGAATAATGCTGTGTGGAAACCCCAAATTTCTTCTTCCGCTTTCCGCTCTTTCCATATTTATCAAGCAGTGTTTCATACTGCCCATACACCTCTCTTGCATAGAGAAGAAATTCCGATCCGTCCTGCGTCAGGGATACGCCCCGTCCGCTTCTTACAAAGATGGAAATTCCCAGTTCCTTTTCCAGCTCCTGCATGGCACTTGTAAGTGACGGCTGGGAAATATAAAGCGCTTCGGCGGCCTTGTTTAAGGATCCTGCCTCTGCAATCGTAATGGCATAATGCAACTGTTGAAGGGTCATGTGTCTGCCTGCTCCTTAAGAAGTTTTCATGTAACAATTCTTTATCTGATTTTCTGATCAAAGCTGATGCTTCAATACCGCAATCACCTTGTCGTAGTTTTCCGGCTGATGAGGAAAGGTACAGTTCGTACATACCTTGATGGTTTTTCCATTCTTTTCCATATAGGAAGGATTTCCGGGACATGCCGGCAGCTGATACATCGGACAGTAACAGAACAGACAGTTAAAGTCCGTTAAGCCCTGATGACAAGGGAAATATTTACAGTCTTTATTTTCAAAAAAGCGATAGGAATTCTCCATAACGTTACCTCTTCCTGTCCCGATTCCTGTTTTAATTCCTGTTTTGATTTCTGTTCTGATTCCTGTATTGATTTCTGTTCCGAAAATCCCGGACTTTTTTTACAAAGTTCTCTGCAAAGCCCGGATTGGAGGGATAATACAGATGGGGGAACCCGAGAAACCGGTTCTGTGTTTCGATGACGCAGGGATAACTCTTTCCTGTCACCGGTTTCACTGCCATGCAATCCTCTCCATTATTCGAGCTGTCATAATAATGGAACTCATGTCCGCGGATCTTCGTTCCTTCCGGCAGAAATGAAGGCTTCTTTTCCTGCAGCTCGATATACCCAAATCTTACCAGTTTTCCCTTATTTATGCAAATACCGGGAAGGACACCTGCCATCCGGTATTGCCGTCCCTCCTGATCCTCAATTGCTTCATGCAGATACATAAATCCACCGCACTCTGCCACGCAGGGAATGTTCTGTTCCATAGCAGTCCGGATCTCATTTCTCATTGATCCATTCTGTTCCAGTTCCTGTAAATGAAGCTCCGGATAGCCTCCGCCAAGCAGTATGCCATCGCAGCCTTCCGGCAGCCGGGAATCGTGGAGCGGTGAAAAGTAACAGAGCCTTGCTCCCTGTTCTTCCAATAGCCGCAGGTTATCCTCATAATAAAAACAGAAGGCTTCATCCCATGCGACAGCGATGATCGGAGAGTCAGTGTCATTGCCATTGTCTGTCATTTCTCTTGCTTCCGTTCTGTCCCTAGCACTCGATTCGATGATTGAGTCTGTCACTGACTCAATATGGACATGTTTCTCTTCTGGGGAACCTTCCAAATGATCTCGACGACCTGAATCTCCCTTCGACATCTCCGGCAGTTCCACCGCCTCTGCTGCAATCTCCCGGATTTTCTCTATGGAAACCGTCTTCTGTAATTCTGCTGCAAAATCCCGAATCTGCTGCTTTACTTCCTCCTGTTCCTTAGGAAGCACCAGTCCAAGATGTCTGCTTTTCAGTTCCAGATGCTTCTGATCCGGAACATAACCTAAAACTGCAACCGGAAGCTCCTTTTCAATCAGTGGTCTGATCGTCTGATAACAGGCTCCCGACATCCGGTTTAAAATCACGCCGCGGATCAGCTTCTCCGTATCATATTGCAGAAATCCGGCAATCAGAGCAAGGACAGATTTTCCCATTCCTTTCGCATCCACCACAAGTACAATCGGTGTTCCGGTCACCTTTGCAAGATGATAGGACGAGCCTTCTTCCCGGATGCCGCCAAGTCCGTCATACAATCCCATCACGCCTTCGAGAAGCGCAAGCTCCCCTTCCGTTCTGCCCGCCTTTAATAAGACGCGTGTCTCTTCCTCCCCGGTAAAAAAGGTATCAAGATTCTTAGAAGGTACTCCCAGCACCTCTTTATGAAACATCGGATCAATATAGTCCGGCCCGCACTTATAAGAAACAACCGGAATTCCCTGCTCCTTAAAGCTCTGTAACAGCGCACAGGTAATGGTTGTCTTGCCGCTTCCGCTTTTGGGTGCTGCGATCATCACTCGGTCAAGCTTCATACACTTCTCCTTCTTTCCAAAATCGAAACGAACAGATCCACACCGGATTTTCTGCCTGCATCAGGTGATAGGAACCAATCGGTTTCATGCGGTTTACCTGCACCTGCACGACCTCTTCCTCTGTTACCCGGAACTGTGTCAGGATCTCCTTCAGCTCTGAAATAGTCTCTAAGCTGATGGCATTTAACACAATCCGCATCTGTGGGTTCTTTTTATAAAGACAATCCAGAATTTCTCTAAGCTGCCCGCTGCTTCCCCCGATAAATGCATGGGTCGGGACAGGAAGAGTCTCTAAGGCTTTCGGAGCCTTTCCATTCACCACATGAAGATTGGAAAGTCCGAACTGTTCCTTGTTCCGTCCGATGAGAAATACAGCTTCTTCCTTCTGCTCAATCGCATAAACCGCAATTGAGCCCGAAAGCCCAGCCATTTCCACGGCTACAGAACCGGTTCCGCTTCCTACATCATACACCACTGCTCCTTCGGACAGCTGTAGCTTACAAATGCTGATTTCACGGATTTCTGCCTTGGTCATGGGAACCTTATCCCGGATAAATGCCTCATTCCCGCGGTAAGGCGTTAAGATCGCCTTATCAGGAGCCGGATTCAAAATAAAGCAGGAGTACAGTCCCTTCTTGTGACTGCCGAGGCACTCCTGTGGCGTCAGTGTCCGGATCTCCTGCTCAGGATAGGACAACTGGAATCCTGCCGTTACAACGCAATCCATAAGTCCTTCCCTGATCAGCAGCTCTCCTAATGCCTGCAGATCCGAAGCCCCGGACATTAATAGAAACACCTTCTCATTCGCCCGGATTTTTTGTGCAAGATCCGGCACCTCTTTTCCATGCATGCTGACAAGCAGCGCATCCTCATAACGCTCTCCGATGCAGGACGCCAGACAGGCAATCGAAGAAATTCCGGGCCGGATCGAAACGTCTGCCTGCAAAACTCCCTTTTCTATTTCGGTAGTCAGTGCTTCATACATGGCTTTGCAGCCACTGTAAAATCCCGTATCCCCGGAGAAAAGAATCACCACCCGGCACGGATTCCGGTCATATTCCTTCTTCGAAAGCTCCTTCAGATACGGCAGAATCTGCTTTGCCATATAATACGGTTTCTTCTCGATCCGGGGTTCGTATGGCGCAATCATACGCTCTGCTCCAAACAGAACATCCGCATGCTCAATCGCTTCCTTCACTTCTACGGTAAGGCTCTTTGGATTCCCCATACCGACTCCTGCCAGGGTAATTTCAAAACGGATTTCTATACGAATCGGTTTTCCGCTGAGCTTTTCAAGCTTTGTCACCACTTCTTCAAAGGAATCCCCCTCTTCCTCAGCCATCGTTCCAACCACATAAACCGGGATATTGATACGTTCTGCTGCCTTTAGCTTTTCCAGAAAGCCACCTGTTCTTCCGCTTTGCTTCGTCACAAGACACTGAATGTCATATTGCCGCAGCATGGCTTCATTCATCTGCTCGGTAAATGGTCCCTGCAGCGCCAGAATCTGCTTTCCGGCAATTCCCTGCTCCATACAAAGCTGAATGCTCTCGATGCCCGGAAGCACCCTGACATAGAGACGCTCCTTCAACTTCTCATGCGCGCAGTACCGGAACAGATCCTTGCTTCCTGTCGTAAGAAGAATATTGCCCACGGTCTGGCACAAAGCTTCCGCACAGGCTTCGTGATCTTCAAAATAGCGGACGCCTTCGATTATTCCTTCCTCCCGCTCTCTTTTTAACCGCAGATAAGGAATGGACAGATCTTTCATCGCCGCTTTGATATTCTGCGTTACCACCGTGGCATACGGGTGGGTCGCATCTACCACAGCAAGGAAATTTCCTTTTTCAACAAAATGCCGGATTTCTTCCTGATCCATTCTGCCCCGGTGGATGCTCACAAGAGGATTCTCCTTTAACACGATTTCTCCATATTCCGTTGCCACACACACGGTATGCGCGATTCCGGCATCTGTCAGAGCCTCAGATAAGGCTCTGCCCTCCGTTGTCCCTGCAAAGATTAGTATTTCTTTCAACTTGATACCCCCGCTTCGTAATCAGTTTTCCATTGATGATTTCCGATCCTGCATTTCCGATAAACACGGTTGTGAACATGTTCACCTGCGTATCCCGCAGCTCCTTTAACGTACAGACAACCGCTTTCGTTCCTTCCCTGCCGATATTCTCCACATAACCGCAGGCACGGTCCTCTTCCAGTATTTCCAGAAGTATATCACAGGCCCGTTTCAGATAATCCTTCCGTTTATGACTGGACGGATTATAAATGGCAATGGCAAAATCTCCCATGGCTGCTGCCCGGAGCCTTTTTTCAATCTTATCCCACGGCGTCAACAGGTCACTTAAACTGATGACACAAAAATCGTGGTTCAGGGGTGCACCAAGCACCGCTGCCCCACTGCAGGCTGCGGTAATTCCCGGAACCACAATAAGCTCCATGTCCTCATAACCTTTACCAATCTCATACATTAAGGAAGCGAGCCCATAGACACCGGCATCCCCGCTGCAGATCAATGCCACCTGTTTTCCTTCAGCCGCCTTTTCAAAACACATCCGGCAGCGTTCTTCCTCCTGCCGCATCGGTGTTGACAGCAGCTCCTTTTCCCTGAACCGTCCACCAAGCAGATTGATATAAACCGGATAGCCGACAATGACATCAGCTTCCTCCAGCGCCTTAAGAGCCTCTCCTGTCATCATTTCTTCTTTTCCCGGGCCCATTCCTACGATATAAATTCTATTTTTCATCAAAAGACACACTCCATATTCGTTTTACAATCGCTGCTGTAATTCCATCCTCTGCCTGCTTTCCCGTGATGAGTATTCCATCCGGACCGCTAAACCGTAAGGCTGCCCGTTCACAGACATTATCAACACCCACCTGACTTTTCACGAACTCCGATGCATGGAAGGTTCCTTCCACCTGCTGTAGTTCTTCCGCGGAATAGGTGACAAAGGGAATTCCATAATGGCTGCTCATCCAAAGAATTCCTTCCTCGTCCTTTTTCCGGTCAATCGAGGCGAAAGCTGCCACCTGCTCCATGGAAATGCCGCTTTCCTTAAGAACTCTGTGCACAAAATGATCAATCTGCTCTGCCGCCTTCCCCCTCTTACAGCCGATTCCGATGACATACTCCTTCGGACGCAGAGTAAGAAGACGTCCCTGCCCATAGGAAGCCGGAGCAACCAGAACATCTGCAAGTGACTCTGTAGAAACCAGCCGGATTCCTTCCGGGACATTTATCTCTTCCAAAAGTCTTTTTTCACCCGGAATCCCGGCTTCTTCTTCCCGAAAATGCCCTTCTTCCACTGCCATCGTCACTTCTTCTCCTGCCAGAATGCGGGAAGACACCTTGGCAATGCCATCCTTATTTACGATGTGCAGTGCATTCCGTCTGGCAAACAGATCGACCGCAAAGCAGTGATTCAAGTCGGTTGCCGTTGTAATGACCGGGGTACTTCCCATGCGCTCTGCAAGGGAAACCGCCAGTTCGTTGGCTCCTCCCACATGCCCTGCCAGAACGGGAATCACAAAGCGTCCCTGTTCATCCATTACAAGCACCGGCACATCATTTAATTTATCCGTAAGAAACGGAGCGATGGCCCGGACCGCTATTCCACAGGCTCCGATAAAAAGAAGGCTTCTGCGCTTCTTCATCTGCTCACCGGTCCATTCCGTAAGTGGCTGTTCCACATAAGAGAGTCCGCTTTCTACAAGGTCCTTTTCTGCAAGATTCTTTTCTGTAAGTTTTCTTTCTGTCAAACTCTTTTCCGCATGGGAACACTTCGTATAAAGGCAAAGTTCCTCCTCTGTCTCCCCTGAAAATGCCTTTTTGATTTTTAAGGACAGTTCGATTCCTTTTAGCGTAAAGCTGATAATACTTACCTTCATTCTTGTGTTTCCTTTGCTTTCCGGAATTCCGTCGAAAAATCCGGCGCATAGAGTCTGGACTTCCGGTAATGCTGATGCGCGATTGCATCCCCGACAAGCACCAGTGCTGTCTTATAGATTCCATGCTCCTTTGCAACAGCCGGTAAGGTTTCCACCGTACAGACATAAGCCTGCTCTTCCGGCCAGGTTGCCTTATAGACAAGGGCTGCCGGTGTCTCTCTCCGGTATCCGCCTTTTATCAATCGCCTGCTTAGTTCTTCCAGCATTCCGGCACTTAAGTAAATCGCCATGGAGGCCTGATGCGTGGCAAGCCCTTCGATCTGTTCCTTTTCCGGCACGCCTGTCCTTCCTTCCATCCGGGTAATAATCAGTGTCTGGGAAATATCCGGCAGGGTATATTCGAGATTCAACGATGCTGCCGCTCCGAAGCAGGCACTTACGCCCGGACAGCTCTCATAGGCAATTCCCTTTTCCTCCAGTGCATCCATCTGTTCCCGCACTGCCCCGTAAATGCTGGGATCCCCGGTATGCAGCCGTACAATCACTTTTCCATCTTTTTCTGCCTCTTCCATAATCGCAAGGACCTCCGGAAGCGTCAGCCTGGCACTGTTATGAATTTCACAATCCTTTTTTGCATATTGTAAAAGCTCCGGATTCACAAGAGAACCTGCATAGATAATCACATCTGCTTTTTCCAAAAGATGCATGCCCCGTACCGTAATTAAATCTGCTGCTCCTGTTCCTGCGCCAACAAAGTAAACCATTCTTCCACTCCCTCACTCTTTGCCAGTTCTCCGAATTCGTTCGCGTACATGAGACATTCGACCTGCATCTTTCCCCCGGCACGCTTATTCAGATAATAAAAAATCCGCTCCATTGCTGCCTCCATGACCGGTACTCTTTTGCCGCATGAATCGAGGATTCTTACAGCTTCTTCGGTTGTGACACAGGTTAAGATCTGCTGTGCCACCGGAAGCTCTACGCCAATCTTTACCGCAAAAGCAGTCAACAGCTCCATCCGGCAGTCCCCTTCCCTGGAATGGGTGTTCATGATGCCGCCCGCTACCTTAATCAGCTTTCCAATATGGCCGGTAAGAAGCATCCTCTGAAAGCCAAGCTCCACCGCCATGTCAATTGTCTGTCCGATAAAATTACTGCATTTTACACTCCGGTTAAGGTCATAGTGATAGACCTTTTTCATATAATCCAGTCCATAATTTCCGGGAGAAACCGCCACATAATCATACCCTTGTGCTTTCCGCTGGTTGAGCTCGACACGGATGGTATCCAATATTGCCTGATTGCTCATCGGCTCTACAATTCCGCTGGTTCCCAGAATGGAAATACCGCCGACAATGCCAAGGCGGGGATTAAAGGTCTGCTGTGCAAGCTCCTCTCCTCCCGGCACGGAAATCTCGACCTGCAGGATTCCCTGATAATCCAGGAGGTGGCATACCTCCAGTACTTCCTTCGTAATCATTTCCCGCGGCACATGATTGATTGCCGCATTTCCTACCGGCTGGTCGAGTCCCGGCTTTGTCACTCTCCCGACGCCCGTTCCACCGTCAATAAGAATCTCTGCCTGTGTCCTTTTTTCGCCGGAATCCGGTTGTTCTTCCGGAAGCGTTACCCTGGCAACAATCCGGGAACCGGTTGTGACATCGGGATCGTCCCCGCCATCCTTTATGACTGCACAGGTAACGGCACACTCTTTCCTCTGAATATCGGTAATCTGTGCGGTGTAAGGAATTCCTTTGGGCGTTTCGATCGTGATTTCTGTTTTTTCCATTCCGGAAAGAAGCATATAGGCAGCCGCCTTGGCAGCGGCTGCGGCACAGCTTCCTGTCGTAAAACCGTATCTCATCTCTTTGTCCTTAATCTATCCTCTATACTTTGGTTTGTTTCTGTCATCTGTCAACCATATTTCAACCCATATAAATCCTTTATTATATAGCAACAATTCAGCCAATCCTTTCATGATCTGTTTCTTGTGAGTTCATAGATCAATGCGTTGCAGATTGCTGCGGCTACATTGCTGCCGCCCTTTCTGCCCCGGTTAATAATAAAAGGAACATCGGTCTGCAAAATGAGCTCCTTGGCCGCTTCCACATTCACGAATCCGACCGGAACACCGATCACAAACGCCGGACGCCAGTCACTGCCCTGCATCATTTCATAGATCTGAATGAGCGCTGTCGGTGCATTTCCTACGGCAAAGATCACCGGCTTTTGAATCTTCGCTGCTATTTCCATGCTGACAGCCGCGCGCGTTGTTCCGCGCTCCCTGGCAAGTTTTGCAACGGTTTCATCTGCCATATAGCAATGTACCTCTCCACCCAGTCCGGCCAGTGACTTCTTATTAATTCCGGAGAGCGCCATATTCGTATCCGTTACAATATCGGCTCCTTTCTTCAGAAGCTCCCTGGCAATCCCTACTGCTCCCTCCGAAAAGGTCAGGGTATCCGTATATTCAAAGTCTGCGGTCGTATGAATGACTCTTTTCGTAATCATTTCCTGCTCTTTGGGCAGCACAATTCCGCGCTTCTTAAGCTCCCCATCGATGATCTCAAAGCTTCTTTGTTCAATCTGTTCCGGTAATAAATGTTCAATCACGGTTTTAAACACTCCTTTATTGCTTCCAGTAATTGCAGATTTTCTTCATAACGCTTCACGGCAATGCGATAATACCCTTGGGACAGTCCTTCAAAATTCGAGCAGTCACGGATCAGAATTCCCCGCCGCAGCAATTTCTCATACAGATTTTCCTCACAGTAAAACAAAAGAAAGTTCGCTTCTCCTTGCAATATCCGGATCCCCATTTGTTGTAGTTCCTCTGTAAGAAACTGCCGCTCCTTTTTCACATAGCGGACGGTCTCTGTAAGGTAAGCTTCGTTTTCCGAAGAAAGGCATGCCTGTCCTGCCTTCTGGGCAAAAACCGATAGATTCCACTCCGGAAGCTGCTCCCGGATCCTTATAAGTAGCTCTTCTGTGCTGCCAGCCAGATAGCCAAGCCGTACTCCCGGAATAGCGAAACTTTTTGTAAAGGCCCGCAGCAAAAGCAGCCGGTCCTCTTTCCCGATTTCAGAAAGCATGGTATCCTGCCCTTCACAGAATTCGATAAAGCATTCATCCAGTAACAGAAAGGTATTGGTTTTCCTGCATTTTTCCAAAAGCTGTTTCAGATACTCCTTCGAAGTAAGCACTCCGGTCGGATTGTTGGGATTTGCCAGAATAAGAAGCTCCGGTCTTTCCTGTTCCAAAACAGTAAATAATTCCTCTGTTAATAAAAACCCGTTCTCTTCCTTTAGCATAAGTGGAATCACTTTGCTTCCTGCTGCTTTCGCCGCATGCTGATAACCATAAAAGGAAGGAGAAGGGATCATGATTTTCGTTGGATGCAGGGCATGCACAACCGCCATCAGAAGCTCCGAAGCTCCGTTTCCGAAAAGCAGCTTCTCTTCCGGAACAGCAAGCTTCTCTGCAAGGCTTTCCTTCAGTGCCAACGCCTCCATATCCGGATATTCCTGCACACTGCTGACTGCTTCATGCAACGCCGCTTCGACTCCGTCCGGCATTCCAAGCGGATTTACATTGACCGAGAAATCAAGCCGGACCTGATTCCGGTAGATGTCTCCACCGTGTATTGCTTTGTTTTTCATCGTGTTTCTCCGGCTCCTTTCTAGCTTATCCAAAGTAGAAATGTAATTCCCATCATCCCTATACACAAAAGCTCACAAAGCCATGCGGTAAGATACATAAGGTGATTGATCCGTTTGATATCCTCGAATTCCACCTTCCGCACCGCATCTCCGATATAGGGTTTTTTCACCACTTTACCAAAATAACTGGCATCTCCGGCAAGCCGGATTCCAAGTGCTCCCGCGCATGCCGATTCTGTCTGTGCTGAATTCGGACTGGCATGGTTCCTACGGTCCCTCCTATGAATCTGAAACGCCCTTTTTCCGTCATATGCACTTCCACCAACAAAAGCGGAAAGAATCATCAGATAAGCACTGATTCTGGCAGGAAAAAAATTCACCACATCATCCAGCTTCGCTGCCGCTCTTCCAAAATAGAGATAACGGTCATTCTTATAGCCAACCATGGAATCCATCGTATTCACGGCCTTATAAAAGAAACCAAGCACCGGGCCTCCCAGTGCCAGATACAGCATCGGTGCAATCACCCCATCCGAGGTGTTCTCCGCTACCGTTTCAATCGCCGCCCTGGCAACTCCTGTCTCATCGAGTACGTCCGTATCTCTTCCGACAATCATGGATACCGCCTTTCTTGCCGCCGGAAGATCTCCCCCCTTTAAGCAGGCATAGACCTTCATGCTCTCAACCTTCAGACATTTCGCTGCCAGAATCTGATAGGTCATGATGGTTTCCAGCACCAGACCTATATAAGGATGCAGGGCATATCCGCCAAGCAAAAGAGCTGCGGTTACCACGGTTACGCTAAGAAGCACCAGTACAACCAGCACAATTCCTCTATGAAATTCTCTACGATCATTTCTTTTACTTTCTTCCGGATTCCCCAGCAGTTTCCGGTCAAGTGCCGCGATCAGATTGCCGATCAGCCGGATCGGATGCGGCAGCCAGTAGGGATCTCCCAGCAGAAGATCCAGAAGGAAACCCAGAAAGAACGCTGTCATATGATATTTCAGCATGGTATTCTCCCCATATGATATATTCGATCATACATAACTATTCAGTACCTTCACAGTTACAATGCAAAATTCATTTAAGATCAGCTTCACCTATGGAATTTTGCACTCTCAAATCATGTTCTTATGCCTTCAGCGGTAAATGCTTCAAGCTGTACCGCACAATTACAATCATTCATTATGTCTATGCGGTTTACATAACTAATTTGCACAACTTATCCATATATATCTCCCCGGATGACTGCCCGACGGTTACTTTGCAGCGGTAACCTTCTCCGTTTCCAATCTGAAAATCGTAATACTCACCGTCCGTAAAGCTGCTGCACACTGCCATTATCGTTCCCCCGTGAACCACGGCAGCAATTCTCAGATTCTCATCCCTGTTTTTCTGCTTTGCTGCATTTTGCTGTTTTTCTGTATTCTCCAGCTTCTCTAACTTCTTCTGATTGTCTGTATTCTTCTGATTCTTCACATTCCTGTCATTTTCTGCATTTTTATCTTCTGCATTTTTGTCTTCTTCATTTCTACCTATAACCCCGGCAATTGCAATCCGGAGCATCTCTTCAAATCCCTGCCTGCACCGTGCAATAAAGTCCTCCCGGCTTTCTCCTTCCGGAAAAGGGATTGTTCCGTTGCTGTCAATCCAGACCTGATACCGGACATCTCCCTGCAGGTCCTGATAATTCTTTCCTTCAAAGAGTCCGAAGTCCATCTCCCGGAATTCCGGAATCACATGCTGCTCACAGTCCCCAAACAAAAGCTCCGCTGTTTCCCGGCACCGTTCCATAGGACTGACAAATAAGGCTTGTAAGGATGCCGGATCAGGATAGATGCCCTGCCTTTGAAAAGCCTTTAATTCCTCCCGTCCTTCTTCACTTAACGGCTCCTCCGTCCTCCCCAGATACCGGTGCTCACGATTGGCATTCGTTGCTCCGTGCCGGATCAGATAAACTTCTATTTGATTCTCTGACCGATTCCGCATAATACACGCACCACCTCATCTGCTTTTTGTGCAAGCCGGATCAGAATTCTTCCGGTCTGCTCCCGATAGGTTCTTTCAAACGCATCCATTGGAACGATTCCGTTTCCGATTTCATCACAAATCAGAATAACCTCCGGATGCTTCTCCACAAACTCCATCACATCCGCTTCCAGTTCCTCCGGGGTTCTTTTTCCTGCCAGTTCCTTCTTCACAACATGATGGAAGTGATTGATAATCATCATCTTTTTTTCACCGCCTGCTTTTTTCCTGGCTTCCTGTATCTGTCCCTCTTCCGGAAGTACCCCATCAAAGATAATACTCTTCTCGTTTCCTTCCTTTTGCAGGACATAATGCAATTTTCCCTGTGCCAGACCACCTATAATTAATTTCATGATTTTCCTCTTATATCAACTTACCCACTACTGCCACTACAACCATCACCACTTCTTCACACAACAGCACAAACCATCCTGCGGTATCCCCGGTAATTCCACCGAGCTCCTTTTTTGTCCGGTGATGGTAATAGGCGAATATCAAAAGCGCCGCAAGTACCGCCGCCCCTCCCGGTAAAGGCGACTGCCACAGCATGAATGCAATACACAGGATTCCCTGTACATAAAGGGAGGCTTTCACGATCCGCTTCTGCGCCCTGCTCGCAAACAGGTAAAGCAGGCCATCACTTTTCGCGGAGTGGAAGGTAACTACTGCAATGCCGCTTAATACTCTCGACAACACAAATCCGGCACAGACAATCCAAAGTCCGCTTTCCTTTTTAATCTCTGAGAACGAGCCCAGATAAATCAGGCCGTAAAGTGCCAGCATAATCACCGAAAACGCTCCAATATGGGAATCCTTCAGTATTTCCAGCTTCTTCTCCTTCGGCTGGTACGAGTGGAACGCGTCCATCGTATCCATGAAGCCATCCACATGAAAACCGCCGGTAATGAGCAGAGGAATGGCTGCCCCTCCCATTGTATAGCAAAGCATTCCCAGTTCAGCCTGTTTACATAACATAGACCAAAGAACAATGCCAGCTCCGATCACTGCACCGATCCATGGAAAAAAGCATAACATATATTTCATATCTTCCTCTTTCCACTCAAACTGTGGCATCGGAATCCCCGAATACATGGAAAAAGAAATGATAAGCGCTTTTAACAGTTTCATAATAACGTTCCTTTCCAGACAACCGGAATACCGGCCACTACTTCAATCACGGTATCGGCCATGGCCGCCAGTCTTTCATTGACCTGCCCCATCGCCTCGATATATTCCGCGGTCGTTTCTTCATAGGAAATGCCATCCTCAAACACATTGTTTGTCACGATAAGCAGGTGCTCAAGCTGGCGGTTCAGTGCTTCTATTCCATCAAGAATCTGTGCGGTCACCTCATCCCTTAACCGGATTTTATTTTCTGCAAACATTTCATTTGCAACCAGATTAGACATACATTCCAGGAGTGCCGTATCCCGTATGAACGGCACGGAATTTTCCGGCCGATTGACCGTCATAGCTTCCTCCTGAAATTGATTGGACGGCTTTGCAATTCTCTGAGCTGCTTTTGTAAGATCCCTTGACTGCTCAATCGTCGTAAAGCCCTTCCCGGCACGGAGCCTTTGGTGACGTCTGATTTTGGCAAGGCTTTCTTCCCCAAACGGCTGCATGGTCGCAATATAATATTTTGTTTCTGCCTGCGTGGATAAGCGCATCAGATATTCTTCCGCAAAGGCGGACTTTCCGCTTCCGCTGCCACCTGTGACTAAAACTACCATAATCCTTATCCTTTTCCCTGTTCTTTTGCTTTCCGGTGATTCTACATTATGTAAACCTCTTATATGCTGAAATCTGCATCCCGGAAAAGGTGGTTCCGGCCTCATACAACTGCAATGCCATATCCAACAGAGCAAAGAGCATGACCGCTCCCGTTCCTTCTCCAAGTGCCATTTTCCCATCGATCACCGGCTCCATCTTCAGCTCCTTCATCAGTAACTCTACGGCCGGTTCCTTTCCCTTGTGTGAGGGGAGCAGATACTCCTTGGTTCCCGGAAAAAGGCGTTCTGCAACAAGGGCTGCCACCATGCTGATCACACCGTCTAAGACGATGGGCAGATGAAAGAGCGCACCTCCCACACACATTCCAACCAAGCCTGCAATGTCAAAGCCGCCGACCGTGCTTAAAACCGTGAACGGATCAGCCTCATACAAATCATAGCTCCGGATTGCCTCTGCAATCAACTGTTGCTTCCGTAAGAGCCCTTCTTCACTTAACCCGGCTCCCTTTCCGGTGACAAGTATGGGATCACACCGCAGCAATGCGGCTGCCACAGCACTGCTTGTTGTTGTATTTCCAATTCCCATTTCCCCGGTTGCCAGAAGCGTATAGCCATCCCTCTTACATTCCTGTACCTGCTTTATGCCTGTCGCAATGGCTTTCACGGTCTCTTCTTCCGTCATGGCAGGCTCCCTCCGGAAGTTCCGCGTTCCGCACCGAAGCTTCTCATTCCGTACTCCCGGAATGGAACCTTTATGGCTCATGCCGATATCTATCGGAATTGTCACAGCTCCGGCCTTTGCACACATCTTCCCGACCGAAGAAGCGTTTCGCCCCATAGCCTGCACAACTGCTGTGGTCACTTCCTGTCCGCTCTGGCTTATCCCTTCTTCCACAATCCCGTTATCGGCACAGAAAATCAGCACCGCCTTTTTCGAAAGATCAAGCACCTCTGTCCCAAGAACCGCTCCGATCTGTGCGGTAAGCACTTCAAACCTTCCCATACCGTCTAACGGCTTGGCAACATGATCCCAGTTCTTCTGCACCTTCTTACGCATCTGTTCCTCCGGTGCTTCTATTTTAATCTGCTTTAGTTCCTCCCTAGTATAATCCTTAAATACCGGCATCCCGAAGCATTCCATAAACTTCCTCCATATTTAAGTAAAGCCGTAAGGTGTCTGCCAGCTTGTCATACTGCTTTTCCTTAAAGCTCTGATAGTCCTCCATCTGACCGTCCTGCAGGGAAACGCCCTTTTTCTTTGCAAGAGCCTGTACCGTCTCCCCTGCAATCTGTGCCTGATCGAACAGTCCGTGCACATAGGAACCGTAAACATTCGGATTTGCTCCTGTCCGGATTACCGGCTGATTTTCCGGCAAATCCTCCCCTGTCTCTTCCTGGGACAACGTTTTTCCCATATGAATTTCGTAGCCACGGAAGGGTTTTCCGGACATTCCCTCTAACGGTCCTGTGATCTGCCCAAGCTTTCCTTCTGTCTGGCAGCGCCGCTTCTCCTTCTGTAAGACGGTCGTTACAGATAACAATTCCATTCCCCGGATAGAGCCGCCCTCTTCCACACCATCGGGATCTGCTATGGTTTCTCCTAGCATCTGATAGCCTCCGCAGATTCCGAATACCGGGATCTCTCCTGCTAATCTTTTCACCGCAGCTTCCAGACCGTTCTGCCGCATCCACTTGAGGTCCCCCATCGTGTTTTTGCTGCCCGGAAGAAAAATGAGATCCGGATGATGCAGCTCACTGATCGCGGTCACATAACGCACCGTCACCTCCGGAAACTGCTCAAAAACATTGAAATCCGTAAAATTGGATATTCTCGGATAATGAATGACCGCAATGTCAATCAGCCCTTCCTTCTTGCGGTCAAAACGCCAGGTAATGCTGTCCTCATCCTCAAGCGCAAGCACCATATAAGGAACCACTCCCGTAACCGGAACACCACCCTTTTCTTCCAGCATCGTAATTCCCGGGTCAAGAATCGACTTATCTCCCCGGAATTTATTAATAATAAGGCCCTTGACCCGTTTTCTTTCTTCTTCCGTCAAAAGCATCAAGGTTCCCAGGAGCTGTGCAAACACCCCTCCACGGTCAATGTCCCCGACTAAAAGCACCGGTGCATCCAGCATCTGCGCAAGACCCATATTCACAATGTCGTTTTCCTTCAGGTTGATTTCCGCAGGGCTTCCTGCCCCCTCGATCACAATAATGTCCGCATATTCCTCTAACTTCCGGAATGCCTTCCGGATGTCCGGAATCAACTGCTTTTTGTAGGCAAAATAATCCCGCGCGCTCATGTTGCCGATCACTTCTCCATTGACAATGACCTGCGAGCCGGTATGATTCGTGGGTTTTAGCAGAATCGGATTCATACAGACCATCGGATCGATCCCTGCTGCTTCCGCCTGCATGACCTGAGCCCTTCCCATTTCCAGCCCTTCCTTCGTAATAAAGGAATTGAGCGCCATATTCTGTGATTTAAAAGGAGCCACACGCCATCCGTCCTGCTTAAAAATCCGGCACAGCCCAGCCACCAGAAAGCTCTTACCAGCATTCGACATGGTTCCCTGTATCATAATTACCTTTGCCATTTGTTTATCCTCATGCCTGTTTTCTTAAAGGCTATCTCCCTTTTCTATCTCCTTACTGTCCCGTTTCTTCCCCGGTATTACTCTTCCCGGGTATCATTCTTCTCTGGCAGCATTCTTCTCCTGCATTTTGAAACTCAATTTCGATCTTCTTCTCCTGCGCCCAGTTCAGCAGTTCTTCATTCTCCTTCTCGAAGCTCCCGAAGCTTTTCCGGCAGCAGATCAGTTTTTTGCAGTTACTTAATATATTCTTTGCTTCCTGCAGGGTTTCCAGGGGAACCGGTTCAAAAGCTTCCGTTGCAATCACCTTTCCGGCAAGTGCCCTTGCGGTCGGATAATCCAGATCATTCCGGAACAGAATTCCGGCTGCAAATGGCGTCCCCTCCCGCTGCAGCTTCCGGTAGACACCCCTGCCGCTGCCGCCTCCTGCCATCACAAAAACCTCCGGCTCTCCCTGCGGTGAAGGAAGCTCCACATTTCCGGTTGTTTCCTCGTAGCTTCCCGCTGTAATATCGAACAGCTTCGCAATATATCCTTTGTCCAGTATCTCTGCCGGAGTTCCCATCCGGTCTACCCGGTGTTCCCGGATACACAGAATCTGATCGGAGATAATCTCTGCCAGTTCAATCTCATGCAGGGACATGATCACGGTCAGCTTTTTCTTCCGTTTCATTTCCTGTAACACCGACAAGAATTCCAGCTTATACTTCACATCCAGATACGACGTCGGCTCATCCAGTATCAGAATTTCCGGCTCCTGACAGATTGCTCTTGCTAACATCACCCGCTGTCTTTGTCCATCACTGATCCGGGTAAAATCCTGTTCCTTAAGCTCCTCTACATGCACCAGCTTCATGGCCTCTGCCACGACCTCCCGGTCCTTTTCCGAAAGAATACCGAACCGCCCGGTATAAGGGTATCTTCCGGTTGCCACCACATCCTCACAGGTCATCATTTCCGTACGCAGACGTTCCGTCAGCAGTACGGCCATGGTCTGTGCTCTCCTGGATAAGGACATTTCCTCCAGATGACTGCTTCCCAGCATGATTGTTCCTCCAAGCAGCTCTAATTGCCCTGCAATACTTTTGAGGATGGTCGACTTTCCGGATCCGTTTGGGCCAATCAGTGTCAGAATTTCACCCTTCAAAAGTCCGATTTCGATCTGTTCCATCAGTGGCTTTCCGTTATAGCCCACTGCCATTTTTATGGTACGAAAATAATCCTTCATGCGTCCATCTTCTCCTTGTTCCTGCGAACCATCACCCATAAGACAACAGGCACTCCGAAGATCGCCGTTACCGTGCTGATACTCAATTCGGTCGGTGCCAGAACCATCCGCGCAAGCAGATCACAGAACAGACAGAACACCCCGCCGCCAAGAAAACAGGCCGGAATCATCAGAATCGGCTTCGTCGTTCCAAGAAGCTGCTTTACAAGGTGCGGCACTGCGATTCCCACAAAAGAAATTGGTCCTGCGAAAGCTACAATACAGGCCGACAGGACACTGGATAAAACCACCAGCGCAATCCGTAAAAGCCGCACATTCACTCCCATGCTCTGCGCATAGCCCTCTCCCATCTGATAAGCACTTAAGGGCTTTGCTAGTACAAAGGTGCAGATACAGGTAATGAAAACCACCACTGACATCACACTCACCTGATTCCAGTTCATCCCGGAAAAGCTTCCCCGTGACCAGTTATGCAGATTCACAATCTCCGCATCCTCCGCAAAGGTCACGACAAACTCGGTAATCGCCGAGCAGATATAACCGATCATCACACCGCTTACCACCAGCATCGACATCCGGTTTACCCGACGTGCCATCAGAAGCACAAAGCCCATACAGATCATGGCACCGAGAAATGCTGCCAGAATCAGCGTAAAGGAGGTTACCTTTATGGAACGTCCCATGAAAAATACCATGAATAATGCAACCATCATTTTCGCTCCGGACGAGATTCCGAGCACAAAAGGTCCTGCAATCGGATTATGAAAAAAGGTCTGTAATAAATATCCGGCAAGGGCAAGCGCCCCGCCAAGGATTAACGCGGCCAGTGTCCGCGGCATCCGGATATCCCACAGAATTCTCGCGTTCAATACCTTCTGCCCCAGAATGGAAGAAAGAATATCCTTAAACGGAATGGCCACCGTTCCGATACAGACATTCAGAATCAGGAACAGAACAATCCCTGCTGTCAGTAAAAGGAATGCCGTTATCACTCTTAATGTTCGGTTATGCTGCATATACTTCCTCCCCTATTTCAGCCGGAAAAGATACTTCATCTGCATATCATCCCCCCGAAGGAGCATGATATGAAAGTCCTTCATCAGATCACCAACGGACATCGACTGCTGATAATAGTCATTGGTCGTACAGAATACATTTCCTTCCTGTACTGCTTTAAAATCTTCTAAAACCGGGCATTTTTCAAGAAGCTGTGCAATGGAATCCATGCCACCGTCAATCGTACTGTTATAAATAAGGAAATCCGCATCCTTTGCCCCTTCATAAAACTCCTCGATCTGGATGTTCATGGTCGAACGTCCGCTCTCTTCTCCCATGTCCTCAAAAATATATCTGCCACCCGCAAGTTCAATCATTTTCGGGATATAATCGGAGCTTCTCCGAATCTGCACCAGTCCGTTTGAGGTGATAAAGAAAAATGCCACGGTCTGATCGGTCTTTTCATCCGAGGTCACTTCCTCTAAAATAGCTGTCTGCTCTGCAAAGATCCGCTCTGCTTCTTCTTCCTTTCCCACCATGGCACCGAAGAATTTAATCCATTCCACCCTGCCAAGCGGATGGGATTCGTAGCTGGAATATTCAATCATCACCGGTATTCCGAAGTCATTCAGCATTTCAATTACTTCGGGCGTATGCGTAATCATCCGGTTTTCAATGGCGAGGGAACAGTTTTCTGAAACGATTGTTTCATAATCCGGCTTACTGTACTTACCGGCATACCGGATATTGCCCCGCTCCATGGCATCCCTGGCTTCCTCCACATACCAGTTTTCCTCCTTCTGCCCGGAAAAACGTATCGTATCGAGTGCATGAAGCTTCACAAACATGTCCATCACCGCAGACGATACCAGATACAGGTTCCGGATGGGCTGCTGCATGACAATCACCTCTTCCGGGAGGTTTTCCGGTATCTCTTTTTCCTCCGGCACAATGAAAAGCTCCGTTCCGTCCATTGTCTTCAGCATCCGGTATCCGCCCTCATAGTAGTCCACGGAAAAATTCTCTGCATACTGCAGTTCCATGCTGCCTTCATAAACCAGTTCTTCTGATTCTGCCTCATTCGTGCCTTCCAGGGAAAGAATTGCTGCCTTATCTGCACTTATCCCAGCTGCTCCTGCTTTTTCATTCGCATCCTCCGGAAAAGCTGCATTCTTCCCCGGTACGATCGAAGCAGAATCAGAAGAAGGACTGCCACAGCCCAAAAGCCCAAGCAGTCCCAGCAAAAACAAACCGGATACGATTGTTTTCTTTCTTCTTTTTCTCATAGATCGTTCCTCTTAATCGAGCGCCTTGATCGTATCGGAATGAAAGGTCAGGGTATACTCGATTTCATGTGGCTTACTCATTGCCACAGTATCTCCGATTACCGTCACCGGTTCGTCAAAAGCGGCTACGGGAATCTCAAATACGGAATTTCCTTCGGTGTTTACCGGAAGAAACTTCTCTCCGTCTACCAGCATATAATCATAGTTCGGACTGCTCCACTCTACGGAAGCTGTCACCTTCTGATTCTCTACGGTAATCGTCACAGGAGAAGCAATGCTTGCGCGTCCGCTTCCTCCTTCAAAGGTCATCTCTACTAAATAGCTTCCATCTGCAAGCTCCGGAATACCGGATTCGTCCGAAACAGCTTCCGCACTCTGTTCCTCTGTGGCTGCTACCGGATTCGATACGCAGACCTTGTGGTCATACCACTTGCCCTTGGTTCCGATCAGGGCAACATCAAATTCTTCATCCAATGCCGGAACCGGAATATCAAATCCATATACCTCATCGGTCAGGCCGTCACTGTAGGTTACTTCATCCACTGTCGGCTCTAAAAGCTGCGCACCGTCCTTCTGCGCATCCTCTGCAGATCCCGGATAAAGATTCAGGATCTTCTTGGAGGCCAGAGATACATGAATGGTCATCTGACCGTTTTCTACCGTCAGAACCCCCTTTCCATCACAGGCTTCACTTACATGGAACATGGAACTGTCCGTAGAAAATTCCGCATCATAAGTTCCATCCGGAAGTATTGCCTGCGTGGTTTCTGCTGTGTCTTCCTGAACCTCTGCCGCTGCTTCACTCTCTTCGGGTTCTTCCGTAACTTCTTTAGCAGCAGGGGCTGTCTCTTCGACAGCCGCCTCCTGCTGATCCTCTGTCTTTCCGGCACAGGCACTCATAAAAGCCATACTGAAAACCAATACGCCGGTCAAAAAGATTGTTTTTATCTTACTCATTGTCTGCCTCACAACATCCTGTTCAATACAGGTTTATTTTCATTCCAGTCAACTGTACTGATTCTACTGATTCATAGCATCCGCCGTATGCTCTACATAAATCTGCTGGATTCCTTCGATTTCACCAAGTCCTGCGATCTGGGTATCTACACTGTCAAACTTACCGGAAGCCTTGAACATACTTAACCAGGAATCCTCATCCCCGCCTGCCATATCATTGTTTGCATGATCTCCGGCAACAACCATTAACGGACGAAGAATGACTTTGGTATATCCGGCTTCTGCTACCGCATCAATGACTGCTTCACATGCGGTCTCTTCGGGTTCTCCTTCTACCGTACCGATAAATACATTATCATAACCAAGCTCTTTCATCTGTGTCTGCATCTGGCTGTAGGACACCTTGGCAGTATGAGAGGTTCCATGTCCCATAAATACAAATGCGGTACCATCTTCCTTCGCTGCATCCAGACTGTCATAGCCTGCAGTCTTTACTGCTTCTGCGGTAAGAATTTCTGCAACCGCCTTCTTATCTGCATTGATTACCGTTGCATCTGCACCTACTTCACCAAGTAACGGCTCTGCAACCTGAACGGATTCGAACTGATCCTTGTAGTTATCCAGTTCTCCGATTAATTCATCGTATTCTGCACCATGCATTAAATGCGTCGGCTGTACAATCAGGTTCTTAACACCGTTATTAACAGCGCGGTCCAGTGCCTGGTTCACATTATCAATCTTCTCACCATCACGGGCCTGTACATGGTTAATAATAATCTGTGCGGTAAATGCTCTTCTGACTGACCAGTCTGGATATGCAGTCTGCAGGGCATCTTCGATTCCCTTAATGTCTGCCACACGGCTGTTGTTAAAGGAAGTACCAAAGCTAACTACGAGAATTTCATTTTCACCGATTTCATCCTGATTACGTGCATCATCCTTAGAAGCATCTCCGGTATCTCTTCCGAAGTAATCCGGATCTGCATTTTCACCCTCTACCAGTTCCTTCTGTGCATCTGTTAAAGCATCCCATGCAGCCTTTGCATCTGCACACTGCTGATCGGTGTTTTCCGTTCTTTCCTGAACATAAATTGCATCAATCAATGCTGCTACATTGTCTGCTGCCATTTGGTCTGCATCCTCACTCTCTGCGGTATCTGCCTCTTCCTCTGTAGCTTCTTCTGTTTCAGAAGCTGCTGCATCCCCGGTCGCATCTTCAGTCTGTGTAGTTTCTTCTGCTGTGGTTTCCTGTGTATTGCTGCTTCCACATCCGGCAAGCGTACATACACCAAGTACCGATGCCATAAGTACTGCTACAATTTTGTTTTTCATAAGTTCTCCTCTTTTCTGCAGGTTTCCTGCGTTTTTGTTATGAAGTAGGCTACCAGGAAACGTGAGTTTACGCAGTAAATAAAGAGTTAACTTTATAGAAATTCCAATGGAATTTCCATAAACAAATAAAACCCTTTCCTATTTTTAACAGGTAAAGGGTTTATACACAAAGAAAACGTACCCATCCGGAATTGTGCAGAATCTGCAGCATCCCCAACGGTCCGCATCACGTACAACCTTTTTACTCGTGGTCTGAAACAATCGTTTCTGTACAGCAGTCAGGCAGGTCTCCCGGCTTAAAGATCATCGCATCCGCCATCTTCCCAGTTTCCCAGTGATATCCCGGCTTCTACTCCCTAATTACGGTGACGAGTTCGTACAGGATTTGCACCTGTTTCCCTTTTCACCGGAGCCAACACGCATCTATGATACGGCAAAATTGCCACGCATTGCTCCGACACCTTACATACTCCATATTCAATTCATGCGCTAATATAACACATTTCTACAGGAAACTCAACCGGATTCTTTCACGGGAATGCAGATTTCCGTAACAAATTTGTCCGTGTTATTGGTAATTCCATAATCAATCATGGTAATTTCTCTTGAAAAATCCGCTGCATGCAGCTTTTCCTTCTCCAGACATTTCATCAGCTTTTCTTTCGAAATTCCAACGCCCACCTTGCCAAGAAATACCTTTTCGTCTTCCATTCGGATACTCCTTTATTTGTTTTGAATCAGCCTTGCATAGATAATCTATGAAATCTTTCCTTAACGTAAAAAAGCTGAGTACAAGTCTCAGCTTGGTCCCCAATGTCAAAAGACTTCGGGCAACTCTGTTACGTTTAGTATATTTGAAATCTAAGAAAGAAGCAATATTTTTCTTAATTTCTATGTAACTTACGCTATTATAAAATATTAAATCAAAGCAATCTTAGTAACTGTACCAGTTCATGTGTCTCCTGTTCTTTTGAAGCGGTCTGTCTGGTGTCAAATTTTACAAATTTGTTATCCTTATAAAAAGATAATAATTTAGTATCATTGTTTGCCTCCAAAAATGTTACCACTCCACCTGCCCGATATTGAATTTCTTCCACTTTGTTCCATGCAGCTTCGAGAAGCTCTGCACCAGTAATCCTCTCATTTGCACCGTTTGCAAAATTTTTTCCAAGCTGCGCAATCAAGTATGCTGACATCGTATAAGTCTGTGTTTCTTCATCCAACTCACTGATCCGCAACAATTTCTTTTTAACCGTATTGCTTACTGTCTCTCCACGTACGGTTAATGGTTTCAATGCAATCGTGAAATATCCTAACAGTTCGCCATCATCAAGAGACAGCACAATGTATGTAATAGATTGATTCTTTTTTGTAAACTCAATGGAACTTTTTTTCAAAAACCTTTCAACATCTGCATTCTTCTCACATGAAAACTCGGAGAGAATTTGGATTAAATCTTCCTCTCCGAGTCTCGGATCATCACTTTCGAGATACTTACGAATGTTGATTACTATATATTTATCTTTTTGCAACTTTCGCTTTCTTCCTTTTCTCCATCAATTTTATTATATCGTTTGTGTCTGTTAATTCTCTTGCTGCCACAGGGACACGCACCGGGCGATTATTGGCAGAGCTTTCTATCGCATCGACAAACATCTTCACCTGCTTTTCACCGGATATAACAAAATTTTTCGTGATACTTGAAGTTGCCATATAAACACCTCCTTTATTAGTATGGCTGCTATTCAGCCTGTTACTCAATGTAATCTGCTTTCTTTTCTAACTTTATTTTATGATGAAAATATCTATTTTTCAACACAAAAATTCTAAAATTTATATTAAAATACCTTGTTGAAATAGATTGTTATTCTGATTATTGCAATTCTCTCCTGACAAATTTTTTTAAAGTTGCGCAAGAATCTCTCCGATATCTCCATCCATGCACACTGACCTCTTCCTGATTTCATCGGGTGCATAGGATTCCCCAGAGTTCAGGCAGACATATACAGCCTTGGGATTCTCAGCGGTCATATGCCAGAAGGGATATTTGATAATACCCGGCGTGTTGTATCCGACGCCCAGCTCTAAAAACAGGATCTTCAATCCTTCATGTCTGCGCAGAAATTCTGAATACCGTTCTGCTGCCCGGTGCCAGCCCTCGTCCTCCACGAAAGTATCATCCGCCCGGAGATTCATGCTCATGGGTCTGCCACACTTCGGACAATGTGGAACCAGTTCTGACGGGATCTCCATTTTCGGTACGGTTCCCTCCGGAAGAATCAGGGCGCCATCTGCTCCAATCTGATACCCCTGCGCTTCTACCATCTGTCGGACCACTGTTTCATTGTCGTAAGTACTTTGATGACATGGTTTACTGCACTGGAACAGTCCATAGTCGCCCTGCGTATAGAATAACCTCTTTTTATCAAAACCGGCCTTCTGAAAACAGTGATCCACATTCGTTGTCAGTACAAAGTAATCCTTATCCCTCACCAGTTCCCACAGCTTTTCATAGACCGGCTTCGGTGCATTCCTGTATCGGTTTACATAAATATACCGACTCCAGTATGCCCAATGCTCTTCCAGCGTATCGTATGGATAAAATCCGCCGGAGTACATGTCTCCAAAATGATATTTCTTTTCAAAATCCGAGAACCAGGTATGAAACCGTTCTCCTGAATAGGTAAAGCCTGCCGATGTGGAAAGTCCTGCTCCGGCTCCGATGACTACTGCATCGGCCTGTGCAAGTGCTGTCTGCAATGATTCTATATTATTTTCTTTCACATGATCCCTCTTTTCCTGCAACTGTTCTGTTCCTTCAAAACTGCAATACCTGCTCCTATGCTTCCTATTCTTATTTCCAATAACTCTATCCCAAAATTTCATGATAAATTTTCAGATCTTCCTCTTTAAAAACATTAAAAATCACTTTAATCGCAGATTTTGTGTCTTCCTTATATTTTTTAACGGTCTTCACCGCAATCTCTGCTGCTCTCCGGTTCGGGAACAGGAATACACCTGTCGAAATGCAGCAGAAAGCGATACTCTGTACCCCATTCTCATCTGCAATTTTCAGACAGGACCGGTAACAGGATGCCAGGAGCTCCTCATGCTTCTTCCGCAGGAATCCCTCTACAATCGGTCCAACCGTGTGAATCACATAATCACAGGGCAGATTAAATGCCGGAGTGATCTTCGCCTGTCCGGTCGGCTCTTCCTTTCCCTGCTTCTGCATCAGATCATTGCAATAATTCCGAAGTTGGATCCCGGCATAAGTATGAATACAGTTATCAATACAGTTATGACAAGGCTGATAACATCCGGTCATGCCACTGTTTGCGGCATTCACAATCGCTCCTGTCTGCAGTCTCGTGATGTCCCCCTGCCAGATATAAAGATCCGTCTGCACCGCCTGCATTTCATCAAGCGTCACAATTCCTTTCTCCCTGTTCACCTGTTGCAGATACGCATCCTGAACCGCCAGAAATTCCTGATCTATCTCTCCCGGCATCCGCACATTCATTAAAGAACGAAGTAGAACCTTCTGCTCCTGTTCTTCTTCCGGAATGCGATAATTTCTGTAATATGGGTTTTCCTCCAGAAGACGCTGTATCAGCCACCTTCTTCGATCTTCCTGACTCATTTCGTTCTGCTTCATTTCCTTTTGCTGCATTTGCTTCTGCTCCATTTCCCCTGCTCCATCATTTCCTGATTTCACTCTTTCCACTTAATTTCTCTATTTTTCTTATTTCATCTCATTCTACATCATTCTTTGGACTTCTTCTCCATCCATTAATAAATGTTCCTTCCTATCTACCTTTTTAACATTAACTTTACTTTCTCACAATCGCCTTCACCGGACAGTTTTCATAACAATTTCCGCAATGCAGACAATGATTCTGCGAAATCCGGAACGGCGTTCCTTCCTCAATACATCTCTGCGGACAATGCCGTTTACAGTTTCCACAGCCAATGCAGGCATCCGTGATGTAAAATCCCTTTTCTTTTATTTTAACATCTCCCAGAAGATACGTCTCCCGGAAAATCGGATTCACTCCAAGATTAAAATATTCCACCTCCGCACGGTCAATGCAGAAGATGATTCCGATATTTCTGGTATCTCCCGGATACACATTTGCTAAATACGGCTGCTCCTCGAAAATTTTATCTCTCCACTTTACCTGTTCCTCTTCTGCAACCGCATAGGCCTTTCCGGAAAGCCGGATCATTTCCTTAAACTTCGTGTAACACAGGATCTGAACCCTGCCATCCTCCATAAGTTCTTTACAAAAGTTCTTCCCTCTCGCTGTGTAAAAATAAAGGGCGTCCGGTTCATAATGAATGGCACTGATATTCCGGATCTGCGGTGCTCCCTCCTCGTCTACCGTCGCAAATGCGAGAACACCAACCAACTCCATTTTCTTTAAGCATGTTGCTAAATCCATCGTTCTTCCTCTTTTTCTTCTATATTATAGGATTACGGCATCCCGTTTTCTCCTGATTATTCCACCACCTTGATTCTTCCCGGCTTTCTCGGCTTGCTGTGAGGCTGTTCCCCGTCAATATAACCAAGGATCACAAAACCCTGACAGGTATATCCCTCCGGCACTTCCCATTCCCGCATCATCTCTCTTCCCTCTTCGGAGTCAAAGGTTTCCGTGCCTCTTGAAATAATGCAGGATGCAATGCCAAGCTCGGTTGCCTGCAAAATCATATTTTCCATCATACAGAATGCATCCGCCGTCTTAAACAGAAAATTATCCTGACAGAACACGCAGACTACCGTCGGTGCATCATAAAATCCGTTCTTAATGCTGGGATCATCAATGGTACTTGGCTGTTCCTTTGACACATAGCTGCCTGCCAGATGCGTACGGTCAAAATGCGCCATATTCATTTTCCCGATATGCGTGGCAAGCTCCTTATTGTGTACCGCAACCATCATGCTCCGCTGGCCTCCGCCTGCATTCGGTGCAAAGTTTCCTGCCTCTAAAATAGTATCCAGATCCTCCCTGCGGATCTGCTCGTCCGTATATTTCCGAATCGAATGTCTTGCCTTAATAAGATCTATCAATGCCATCACTTAATTCTCCTTTCCAGCTATTTTCAATCTATTCCTATAGGAAAGTCTTCCATATTTTTATAAACAGGGCAGTTCCTCCCCGGTAATCTCATTTCTCGTCTTCCAACACTGTGGATCTGCACCATAAAAGTTTCCGGTCGTTCCATTTGCAACTGCCGGACAACCACGGCACCATGCCTTTAACTCACATTTACTGCATTTTACGAATTTGTCATACTCCCGGTACTTCTCCATCTGACAGATCCATACATCCTTCAGACGATCGGTAAACACATTGGCCACTCTGCTGTCTGTCACTCTCCGGCATGCCATAATGTCCCCGTTGGAGGATATGGTAATGTGACAGTTTCCACAGTTGCATCCACCATAAATCATGCCATCTGCACGGTTTTCCGGAAGCTTGAACTGTCCGGTTTCATATTCATACAACGTCCATAAATGATCCTTTTTATTAAAATAGGTTTGGCATCCTGCTGCCTCATACGCCTTGAATTTTGCATCACAGATTTCCAGTAGTTTCCGGTATTCCTGTGGTGTCATGCTCGTGTCCACTTCTCCACCCGTAGGCACATAACGCGAGAATGCAAAAACCTTTGCTTTCGCCTTTACTACTGCATCAATGATGTCCGGTATCTCTTCCATATTAGTCTTGGAAACCGTACTCATAATGATGCTCCGGATACCCGCCCGGTTCAGACAGCCAATCTTTTCTATGGTCAGATCAAAGCTCCCCGGCTTGCGGAACCAGTCGTGCGTTTCCCTCATTCCATCCAATGACATCTGATATTTTTCACAGCCACACGCCCTAAGCATCCGGCAGACCTCATCATTCAGATAGAACGGATTCCCCATTAACGTAAATGGGATGTCCTTGCTCTTTAACAAAACCAATAATTTCCAGAAATCGGGATCAAGGATAGGATCTCCTCCCGTAATGTAAAAATATGGACTCCGATGATATGTCTCACAGAACTCTTCACAGTTGGCAACAACCTGCTGCATCTGCTCATAGGTCATGCTCTTAAGCTCTGTGCATCCCTTTCCTGAAAAGATGTAGCAATGCTTGCAGCGCTGGTCGCATTCATCAGTAATATGCCATTGAAATGAAAAATACGGTTTCATCCTATCCTCTCCTCCCTACAATTTTTTCTTACTTATCTCCTGCTCCGCATGCAGTTCCACATGCTGCAGGCTTCTCTTCTTTGTCTCCTGCTCCACATGCAGTTCCGCATGCTGCAGGTTTCTCCTCTTTGTCTCCTGCTCCACATGCGGTTCCGCATGCTGCAGGCTTCTCCTCTTTGTCTGCTGCTCCACATGCGGTTCCGCATGCCGCAGCGGCCTTCTTTTCTTCTTCCTTGTTCCATCCAAAAATGTTTGATAATGCCATTTTTCGTTCCTCCTTAAGTTAGTTTTCTTAGGCTTTCGCCCTGTTGCTCCTTAAGAATAGCAAGTGTTTCCCCACAAAAAAAGTACGCACTTTTTTGTGCCATAGTTACCTGGAGGTTACCTTTTCGGATTTGCGGGCTTTTTAAAAATTGCTTACGAAAAAAAATTTTTTCAGCTATAATGAAAGTACGGATCAAGTACAATTTACATGAAAATAAGGGATTCTTTCATTCAAATTTACTGAGTGAAGAATCCCTTTTATCAACTTATTCATATCCAAATCAAAAGAAAGGCAGGAAACTAATGTTTACTAAGGGAGAATATGTCGTATATGGACAAAAGGGCGTCTGCCGCGTAGAAGGATTCGAAGCTCCGGATATTCCCGGTATCGCAAAGGATCGGGACTATTATGTTCTTTTACCGGTTTTACAAGGGGGAAAATTATACGTTCCTGCGGATTCTGCAGAAGGTAAGATGAGGAAGATCATTTCCAGGCCGGAAGCGGAAGAACTGATTACAAACCTTGACCAGATCGACCCCTTAAAGGCAGCTGATGACAAAACAGCCGAGGAATTATACAAGAGCTGTATGCGAAGTTATGATTATACGGAATGGATCCGCTTAATCAAATGTATTTATCAGCATCAGCAAAACCGGATCAAAGAAGGAAAGAACGTAACCAGCCGGGATCAGAAATATATGCGGATGGCCGAAGAAGTTCTCTATTCCGAACTTAGTATTGCGCTGGATATCCCAAGAGAACAGGTATTAACCTATATTCTGTCGAAGGAGCATGTTCAAAAATAAAGAAAGAACGCAAATTCAAAAGCAGCAAATCTTTTTCAAGATTTGCTGCTCTTACTTTAGTAAAGACTGCTGATAATCTCTACACACCTGTCAATTCCAAATTCACCACTATCCAGTGAAAGATGATAATTCTGTGCCTGTCCCCATTTCATATTAGTGTAAAAACGATAATAGGAGGCTCTGCGCTTATCCTTATCCTGCAAACGCTGTTCCGGAGATTGTTCTCTTTCACCATATACCTTTACAATACGTTCAGCCCGGAAATCTGTATCCGCGTGAATAAAAACCTTCAGACAATCTGCCTGCTCACGAAGAATGTAATCTGCACAACGTCCTACAATTACACATGGCTCCTTTTGGACAAGTTCAGAAATTATTCTGCATTGCAGATTCCATAGAATATCCTCATTGGTCTGTCCGAATGACCGGTTCACAAACAAACTGGACAGGTAATTGCCTGGAGTGTATTCTCCTGCCTCTTTGATGTACTCTTCCGCGAATCCACTTTTTTCAGAAAGTTCATGGATCAGCTCTGCATCATAACAGGGGAGCCCAAGTTTCTCAGCAGTTTTTTTACCAATGGTACGGCCGCCACTGCCAAATTCACGACTGATCGTTATAATTCTGTTATTCATTTTCATTCCTCCCTTAACTGTTTGGTCTGAGTACTGTCACCCAGTTCCTTATAAGTCTGACGAATAAAGCAAGCTGCAATGACAAAGGTTAAAATATCTGCCACCGGAAAAGACCACAGCAGTCCATCCAGTCCCATAAAGATGGGCATAAGGATAGGCAGAAATACACCAAAAATAATTTCACGGGTCAGGGAAATTATCGTAGACACTGCTGCTTTTCCAAGAGCCTGCAAATAAATGAACGTCCCCTTGTTAACTGTTGCCAGAATCATCATACACAGATAGATGCGGAAGCATTTAACAGCGAAATCCGCATAGTAGGCACTTTCATTTGCCGCACCGAACAGATTCGCAATTTGTAAAGGAAAACATTCCACAATGATAAGTGCAATACCACCCACAACCGCTTCGGTTGTCAACAGATAGGTAAAAAGTGATTTTGCCCGGTCCTTCCGTCCGGCCCCGATGTTATATCCTACCACCGGAATACAACCGGCTGCCAGACCAATGGCAATGGAAATTGCAATCTGGAAGAATTTCATTACAATTCCCAGTACGGCCAGGGGAATCTGTGCATATTCCGTCTGTCCGAAAACCGGATCCAGTGCACCATATTTCATACAGGTATTCTGCACCGCAGCCATAGAAACCACAAGAGAAACCTGCGCCAGAAAGCTAGTCATACCCAAAGCAAGAAATTTAGGGATCAGTCTGCCGCTAAGCCTGAAACTGCTCTTTTCAATTTTCACGGCTTTCATGTGGCACAAATACCAGATGGAAAGTCCTGCTGACAAAATCTGTCCTATGACCGTTGCTACTGCCGCCCCCATCATTCCCCACTTAAAGGCATAAATAAAAACGGGGTCAAGAATAATGTTTGCAACGGCACCACCAAGTGTTGCCGCCATTGCAAATTTAGGACTTCCGTCACTTCGAATAATGGGGTTCATGGCCTGCCCGAACATATAGAATGGTATGCCCAGCGCAATCCAAAAGAAGTATTCTTTTGACAAGACATATGTCTCCGTATTAACCTTTCCTCCAAACAGAGTCAGAATCGGTTCTTTAAAAATCAGATAAATAACCGTCAGAATAATACTCCTGATTATGCATAGAACAATGGAGTTTCCCACACTGCGGTATGCATCCTCCTTCTTATTACCTCCCAGTGCAATACTGACAAAGGCACAGCATCCGTCACCAATCATCACCGCAATGCCAAGTGCCAGAACGGTCAGTGGAAAAACAACGGTATTGGCTGCATTACCGTAAGAGCCAAGGTAATCGGCATTAGCGATGAAAATCTGGTCAACGATGTTATATAGTGCACCAACCACCAGAGAAATCACACAGGGAATGGAATACTTCCGCATAAGTTTTGTTAACTTTTCCGTTTCGAGAAAAGCATTTTGTTTTTGTTCCATTGGAACGACCTCCTTCTTTGACGATAAAAAGCACATCCCCCTGTATACGCAAAAAAAACGATACAAAGGGCATAATCCGTCTCGTATCAGATTGCATAAAATGCCTCTTGTATCGTGTCAAATTTTTATTTTGTTTAAGATATAATATAACCTAAAGCACTAAAAAATTCAAGTGAAATTCAGATAAATTGTCTCTATAACTTCTCCATCATTTCCACAAATAATTCCGGCTTCTGTAAGACAAGTCCGCCATGTCCCAGATCCGGTAATACTTGAAACTCTGTCTGTGGAAATTTTGTTTTCATATAATGAAGATCCTTTTTTCTCTCCTTCTCCTCGTCTTTCGCATACCAGTAATGAATCTGCGTATCGATTGCCGGAAGCGGATCGGGAACCTTATAATTATTGCATGAATCAAAGGTTCTCCATAAAGTTTTCCGGCTGCAATGCCGCAGGACATCTGCTACATATTGCAGATCCTCCCTGGAATAGTCATCGGTTGCGAATGCCTTTTCTAAAAGCCCCACACCACCTGTCCTTCCAATCATCATCATGAGATAATCCTTCAGAGCAATGAAGCGCGTGACAATCCATGGCAGCTGATAGGGCGTAATTCCGCCATCCATAACGCAATGCCGGATTCTGATCTTTTGTCCAAGCGCAGTCATCAATGCAATGGAGCCTCCCATGGAGCAGCCGTATACCGCATACAATTCCAGATAGCCCTCTGCCTTAAGCCAGTCATTCAGTTCTGACGCAATCCTTTCCACGCTGGTATAATCACTGTCATTTTCAAAATCATAACCGGGAAGTGCCGGAACCAGAAGATGATACTTCTTCTGCAGTAAAGGGATGATATTTTCAAAATAATCCCATTTCACAACCGAAGGATGAATCATCAGAATGGTTTCTTTATTTTCTTTTCCGAATTCATGAATATTCACTGGTACTCACCTTTTCTTATTGTTTTCTTATTGTTTTCTTTCATTCTATTTCTCATATTCAGAAAAGTCAAACCCAAATCCTCTACAATACTTCTGTCCTATTCTACTTGTAACAATATTTCTGATTCAATTAATATCCGATATCCATCACCTCATATTTTCTTCCAAAATCCTTAACCCTTCGTACATATCCCGTCCCAGAATTTCCTGCGTTTTTGAAAAATCATATTTTTCATGTAACCGGTCATGTACCTTTAAGAATTCTTTTTTCCCATATTTACGAATGTATAAAGCCTGTGCTTTTGCTGCATTTGCTCCATCATTTTCCGGAATATAAAAACCGATCTGACAATGTTCCAGGTTTTCACATTCATAACAGCCGTCAATTCTTTTTTCCTTACAGCATTTTACATTTGGACATTGTCTGTCAGCGGAACATGTAGCAAACGAACAGACATTATAGTCGGTTCTGCACGAACCGCACCACTGTCCTAAGAAACAGTGATTACAGGAAAATCCGCAGTATGCAACAGGATCAATTCCCTTTCTGGCTAATTTGCATAGCTGATTTTTAATTCTCTGCATTGCTTCAATATGCATGATCCAATGTCTGGAAAACGGCATTTTTAATAAGCCCCGGACATCCTTACCACACCAATAATCAATTAACCAGAATGCCTTCTCATTCGTAGAAACGCACTTGGATCTGATAATTCTTTCCTTATCCATATCGGTAAATTCCCGTTTCAGATCCTCATAAGATAAGCCCAATAAAATTTCATTGGAGGATTCCATAACCGCTTTTGCATATAGGAAAAGTGCATCCACATCGACTTCTTTCGAAAAAGCAGCAATCTGCTCTCCTTCTAATTCATTTCCGGTAGTAATTATAGGCGCATGAATAGTTTGCTCATAAGAACCTCTAAACAAAATCTGTTGATCCTTATGAATCAATTCATGTGCCACAATATCTTCAATTCTGAAAATATGCCAGATCGAATAGGACAGCGTTTTACTGTGGTATCCGTTCGCACCTTTAAACGGCATCTTGGAAAAAGCCTCTTTCGGATAGCCGTTTATGATATTTGAAATCTGCTCAAACAACTCTTCCCGAAAGGGAATCATCTTTTCGATTCCTTCTTTGTAAGTAGTCTTTTTTCCTAATAAGCTATGTATTTCTCTATTCTTCTGTGCCCAGTCCTGATTCATGTAACTCTCCTTCATCCTTCCATAAGATACCTATTGTCGGCTGTACGGTTCTTAAATCTCTTTTGCCATGAAAATAACATGCCCGCAGACTGTAAAGCCATTCTTCTCGTAAAACTTTGGAGCAGGTGCGTATTTATTTGTAGACAAAGTAATTCCAGCCAGTCCTTTTTCCTTAATGTATTTTTCAACTTCCAAAAGCAGCGATGTTCCTATCCCTTTTCCCTGATATTCCGGATTTACAAACATCTCTTCAATAAAAACTTCTGAATTATTCCACCATATTTTCTCATGCGCAAATAATCCCACAATCAAATTTCCATTTTCCTCGGCAACATATCCTACAAATTTTTTATTGTGAAAGAAATCATTCAGATATTCTATAGCTGTTTCTTTGTTCCATCTGCACATCCATAATTCATTATTATATACAGCACATAAAATTTCAGCACAACCAGCTATGTCGTTGTTTTCCATTTTTCTGATAAACATATAAATACCTCTTTTCGTCTCAACCCATTACTTTACATATCGTTGACATGGTATTCACCTTACTGCCTTTTGATTTTATTGTCTATACACAGACAGGTAAGATGCCAAAAAGAGGGGTTAAGATACACTTTTTCGAATCCTCTTATTTCTGTCATAATTCCTTTAATTCTTTACCAATCTTTTGCAATTCCAAACCAGATAACTGTTCTAATATAAATTGCAAATATTCTTTACTTGAAGCCATTCGTCATTGCTCCAGCTTCCTGCTGCCCGCATACGCACAATGAACATGCCATAATTACAGAAATCATCAAAAATAATTTATTCTTTAAATCTGCAGCATATCTTCTTTTTTTATTTTTGGACTACTTGGCATATAATATCTCCAATACTATAAATTAGTTTATTATAAACTTGTATATATTTTTTCACTTTCTAAAACATCATCCGATACAGTTCTATTCCTAACACTGCATTATATCCTGTCACAGCAAACACACTGAATCTTTCAACAAGCCCGAAATAATCCTTCGGTACAATATTCATCCCCATTGCACCTACCATCATCATCATTTTCTTTAAGAAGCATCACAAAATCCAGTTCCGGAACAAAGGCCGGATCATTTCTGAGCTGATGCAATACATAATGCTCAAAGCATCCCGGACGATACACATTCCAAAAACTTTCTCTTACCAGATTTTCTACTTCACGTTGTTCTTCCTTTTTCTCTAAACGAATCATAATATTATTTTTTTCCTTGTCTTTACGCATGGGAAAGCTCTGGAAAATAAAGTTTTTCATTCTCAATCCTTTTCAGCTGTTCCCCTGAATAAAACAGCCTGTAATCGTCGGCTCCATCGTATTGCTCTGCCACACATATATCCATATCTTTCAAAGCTGGTGTGAAACCAAGCTGACAGTTATGATATTCCCCTCTCACTCTCTGCAGAACGTCCAAAAGAGTCACATGATTTTCGCAGAGGATGCTCTGTAAAAGCAAGGTATTTTCTTCCATTTCTGCAACAATGAAACAGTCCATATCCTTTGCATAATATACAGTTTCCATATCTGCTGTATAAAACATCTGCAATCCAAATTTATTAAGCTGCTCTAGCGCGGAATTAACTGCACTACGGCGAACCATATCCATATATTTCTGTTTCATCTGCTCATCTGTTGTATTTACCGGCATGAAAATTTCTCCTGCTGATTTTCTCCTGCAAAACTCATTTTTTACAGAATAGCGATACTCTGTTTCTTTAGAAAATCCACACTTGTTATAAAAATCTACAGCATCCAGATTTGCAAACAGATAAAATCCATCACAGCTATCCTTGTACTGTTTTACCACATGATCCATCAGTTTTTTCGCCAATCCCTGCCTGCGATATGCCTCATCAGTCATTACTGTTCCGATCTGTATGTAGTTCCTCTCTACACCATTCTGAAGAAAGGTCATCCTGTTTGCGGATACATTGGAAATTATTTTTCCATCCTCAATAAATGAATATGGAATATAATCTCCCTCAAAATATCCCCCTGTTACCCAGTCTTCAAAATCAAATCCGAATGTTTTCCTGGTTAAATCGTTTAAAGCGTGGCGCAGGGTATCGTCACGCATGTAATTGCTTACTAATTCCATGTTTTAAGCCTCCTACTTTTATTCTGTAAAGCGTTCATTCGCAATCCGCCTTCGCTGCTTGCTCATGAACGCAGTCGCTTTGCGATCTGCATTCAAAATCTACGGTCTGTTCCTTCATAGAAATTTTTGCCACCTGAAAGCCATATTGCAAAAGTTCCTTTTTGAATGTAAGGAACGAATGATCTATAGGCACACCGGCAATGTTTTCAATTTCAGCATAAGTCAACTTGAAATTGTCTGATTTATTTTCATTGATCCACTTCCATAAAGGATCATATTTACTCATAATTATCATTCACCCGCTTTCCAAAGCTATTTACAATATCCATTGCAATTCGCCTGTCTGCCTCTTTCAAACTTGTCTCAATATATTGGCTTCCTTTTGGATCTCCTACATATCCGTTTGGGATAAGTGCCTTGTCCTCTGCCGCTCCATTGCACCATTTACTGATCTGTTCTCCTTGCAAAAATGTTGGTTCTAACCAGGCAAGTGCATCTTCTCTAACTGCTTCCAGATAAATTTCACGCATGGTTGCTGTCTCGAATGCTCCGGCATGGACATCAAACGCATCCCGAGGCTCTTTGCTGATCTGAAACATTTCCTCAAATGGCATATCGGTAAGTTTCAAAATATAATCTTCTTCACCGGAAAAACCATGCTCCTTCATCTCATATTCATATTCCATCCAATAAGCCTGTAACTCTAATTTCCGGTTTGCATTCTTTATAGCTTCTACAGTTGCGGAAATATGTAATCCATCACCGTGATCGTTAAAAAATACAACCCGTTTGAAACCAAATCTGTCGAGATTTTCAAGATATTCCTCGATACATGCCATAATCGTTTCTTAACGAAAAGCAAATGTCCCAGGAAAATGCCTGGTCAGTGCCTGTACTCCTCCAAGATAAAAAGGCGGTGCGATCACACATGGAATCCCCAGCTCATTTAATTCTTCCCATACATCATGTGCCTGTTGATATGCCAGATAAATATCAGTTCCCAGTGGCAGATGCGGTCCATGCTCTTCGATAATTCCTACCGGGAACAATACGATTGCCTCCTGTTCCACTAATTTTTCAATCTGTTCATATGTCATTTCTGACATGGTGTCTTTGAAAATATTCATAATCTTTTCCTCTCATCAAAATACTGCTTACATGATCTGATGCTGTTGTACTCTTTCCGGAGCATGGAAGTCTTTCCTACTGTCATTTTAGTCAAGAACATATTCAAGCTGCACATCGCATGGTTCTTCTTCCGCCAGCTTCTGGTTGATTTCCTCCGCATGTACGCAGCCAATCGCTTTATATGCAGCCTGACTTTCCTTTGAAGAGTGTGCTGAAATATACAACTTATCCGCACCTAACTTCTTTGCTTCCTCACAAGCCTTAGAGAAAAGCGTTTTTCCTATTTTCTTTCCACGATAAGGCTCAGAGACCTGAAAGCATACCAGTTCCACATATTTTGCCGTATTTCCAAATATGTTATGAGATACTGTAACAAAGCCAATAACTTCTTCTCCATCGAATGCACCGATTGCTGTCTGGTCATTTTCCATATGTAATGCCACATCTGCTGCGATCTTCTGGCATTGTTCTACCGACCAGTTTTCTTCAAATTCTATCGGTATCAGTTTCCACTCTCCATCCACGTTGCGCCAGCATTCACTTACCCGTTGATGTCTCACGAAATGATCCAGTGAATATGTGTTAAAATTTTTACCATTTAATATTTCATAGTGTATTGTCATGTTTGTTCCTCTTTCTAATCTCACTCAATTTTTAGATTATCACCGTTCCGTATCATTTTAAACATTCCCGGTTCTACGCTCCGCTTCGGTCCTCGCAAACCAAGGTCCCTCGGACCTTGTGCGACATCCCACTCACATGGTCTTTCCTCAAAGCCTTGCTTTTTATAGAATTCAACTGCTTCTTTCGTACTGATCAGCTCCAGACTGACCGCCCAATCCGCTGGCTTATGCTCCAATAAATATTGCTGTAATTCCATAAGCAGCATTTGACCAACGCCTTTCCCCTGATATCCGGGCAAGACAGCAAAATCTTTTATGTAAAATGACATACCGCCATCTCCAATAAGCCTAACCATACCGATTGCTTTTTCTTCTTCGTATGCCACAAATAAAGCTGCTGTATTTTTCAAGGCACATTCCACCTGTTCTCTGCAAGGTGGCTCCAAGCCAACCGATAAAACGCAGAACCAATCCATTTTTCTTTTTGGATCAGCTCTGCGTCTTAGCGTCTGGCTCATTTACAATTTGAGTTTTAAATTGTTTTACATTTACAAGATACTCTCTCCTGCATTTCGGACAAAACAATGGTTGATGATACAACACGGTATCTTCCCGTACTTTCGTCCTTGTATTCCCACCACATGCAGGGCAGGGAATCCACTGATTTACTGCTTTTACCGCCACCTTTTCCTGAAATGTAATGCTGCTTTTAAAATCCACCATAATGACCTAACGTTTCTGCGGCAAGCTCCGATCCCATCTTCATAGCTTCAACAATCTCTCCGTGAATTAAGTGTTCACACACAAATCCGGCATGATAACTGTCTCCACATCCGGTAGTGTCAATCACATGCTCTACCTTACTGGCAGGAACCTGATAACGCTCTCCCCGGAAACAGGTAACGCTGCCACGCTCCGCCAAAGACATATTAAACAGCCCATCATATTTCTTAGAAAATTTTTCGAAGTGACATAATAAATTTTCTTCTCCGCTTATCATAAAATAATCTATGTAGGGCGCATACTGTTCCATATCATCAAAGTCCCGGTAAATATCAAAATCCACCGCCAGTCTGAAATGATATTTCTTCTTTGCCTCCAGAACCTGGTGAAAGCATCCTGCCCAGAAATGAATGAAAACAGCATCTGCATGAGCAATAACGTTTAATTCTTCTTCATTCAATACCATTTTATCCACAATATCTCCGTCCCAAGAGTTCTCCTTATAATACCGGTCACCTTCTGCTGTCAGATAAGTTCTGTTATTGGCAGTTGTCATCCCCGATTCCACTCTTATATAATCGGTATTGATTCTCTTATCTGCAATCGAATCCATAATACAATCTGCATAAGCATCTCTTCCCACAGCTCCCAGTAAAGTGACTTCCATTTCATCAAATCCGGACGCATGAGCTGCAAAATTAAGGGCCTCACCGCCCGGCCTCATCTCATTTGTTCCATCAAACACGTCTACGCAGAGACATGGCAACGCGACTAATTTTATCTTCATTTTTCCATCCTTTTCCTGAACCGGATCATCCATTATATTTTCAGTGACAGTCCCTCTATTTTGTCATCCAATCTCTTCCATATCTTTCATAGCCTGTCCCTATTCCATGCTATGATATCCACAGAGCATCACTTTAGCGGTAAACACACCATCCTGACAGGTAAATGTACTTGCACCACCGGTCTTTTCAGCAATATGGCGGACGGACTGGATACCGAGACCGTTCCCCCTGCGCTTGGATGAGATGAAAACTCCGCCCTTTTCCCTGACTTCGCCGTCAAACGCATTTTCGACCTCAATCAGTAAAATTCTCTCAGCATGAACATATGCGGTAACCCTGATCTGCCGCCGTACGGTCGCAGTACGAAGGCTTGCCTCCAGTGCATTTTCCAGAAGATTTGACAGCACCAGACACATATCCATCTCATCTGTCGGAAGTAATTCCGGCAAATCGAGCTGTGCACAGAAGGAAATGTCCTCGCGCGTACAAAGTGTCCAGTAGTAACCAACTACTCTGTCCGCTGCGCGGTTTTCACAAAAATTCATATCCAGAGTTGGAATTCTGGAAACCGTTTTTGCAAGATATGTCTTCAGACTTTCCAGATCACCGTCTTCTGCCAGAGCCGAGATCTGATAGAGCTGATGGCGCATATCATGCCGTGCCTGCCGCGCCTCTTCAATCGCAGCCGTAAGATTATCATAACGTTGCTGCTGCATGGAAAGCATCTGGTTTTCATTCTGCAGTCTCGCGTTCCGGTTGATACTCACCGCCATCAGCAGAAAGATCATATTGAACCAGAGCATCAACACCAGAAGTGCAATGCTGATAACAATATAGCCCTGTAAAACCCTTCCGGTCTGGAGAGTTGACTGGTAACGTGGGATCATGAAAAGATTCAGCAGAATAAACTCCACAGGAAGCACCCAGAACACATACCATGTCTGTGCGAAATTGTCATCTTCAACCATCGTCCGGACTACATGCGTTGCCGGATAATATGCCGCAGCTACGATCAGCCAACAGACCGCATTATAAAAAATACAGGCTTCAAAGCAGAACCACGGTCCCTGCACCGTTTCCTGTACATGCATCACAATTGCTGCGCTGACGGCTCTGGACAGACTGTTGATGCATGAAAATACTGCGCAGACTGACAAAGCAATCGACCCGGATTTCCACAGGGAAATCCGGAGTGTACTCACATACAGTACAATCGCCAGCAATACAATGAGCACCAGAGCGGACACTATGGACATGTGACGATTATAGCAGATGAGTCCTCCTGCGGTGCAAAATCCTGCCAGCAGCGGCATCACCCACACAGCAAGCCTTCCCGGTGACTGCTTTAAATAGGACTTTACCGGAAAATATGAAAGAAGAAGACCGGGAAAGATCACGGTCAGCTCTAAAATCGGCCGTAAAACATCCTTCATCCGATACGCCCCCTTTGCAGCAAAAATTCCATAAACACCTGCCGGGCACTTTTCAGAAGGTTCTGACAGACATAGACACGGCTGCCATCCCTCATGCAAAATGCATCCGCTTCAAAATCCTCTGCCTGTTCAAGATTGACTATGACACCGCGGCCACAAATGAAAAATCTCGGATCTTCCTTCAGGGACTCCGTGAATACCTTGAAGCTCTGCCTCGTAGCGAGGGTCTTTCCGGCGACAGTATGAATATTAATTATATGGGCAAAATGCTCCGCATACACAATGTCACTACAGCACAGACGGATATCACTTCCACTAACCTTGATGTCCAGAAATTTTTCCTGCTGCGGCAGCCTTTTAAGCATTTCGTCCAACAGTCCGGAGAGCTCGTTTTCCGAAAACGGCTTGACCAGATAGTGCAGGGCCCGCACCTGAAAGCCTTCCAGTGCATGATCTGTCGAGGTGGTAGTGAAAACGAGAATGCAGTCTGCATCCTTCTTCCGGAGCTCCCGTGCCACATCCATCCCACTGCGGCCAGGCATATAAATATCCAGAAACACGGCGGTAAAACGCTGCTTTTGCCTTGCTGCAAGAAAGGCCTCTCCACTGTCAAATTCCAGAATTTCAGCCTGTGCGCCCCGCATCCCAAGCTGCCGTACCAACCGTTCTTTCATCAGCGTACGCTCGGCCGCAAGGTCATCGACAATTGCAATTCTCATAACCGCATGTCTCCTTCCTGTAAGAATTCAGCTTGATTATAGCATGACTGTCAGGTGTCGGCAAACCCGGATTTCATGCCGGAATCAGGCATTTCGTGCCAGATTCCGGGTTTTCGTGACAGACAGCTTGAAAAGAGCATCCTGAACTGTCTATACTAAATGGAACAAGCAAACCAGGAGGATTATTCATGAGAAAGAAAAACAAGATCTATTCTGTTCTGACGCTGCTGCTGACAACAGCGTTGTGTTTTAGTACGACAGCCTGCAGCCAAGCCCGGCAGCCCGCTGAGCCTACGCCTGCGCAGGAAGAAACGACCATGCAGGAGCCTTCCGTACCGGAGCAGGAAACTGAAGCTGCTAAAGATACTGTGCCCGAAACCGAAACTGAACCTTCCACTGCCGCACTGTCCGTAAAGGCCCTGCAGCCAAAGCAGGTAGACGAAAACCCATACATGGCAAAAAGTGACGCAAACATCCACCACGACGGCTACAATACCGACTCAACGGATGAAATTCTGCCGCTCGGCATTTACCCTGAGATCAATGTCTCTTATGAAACGACGAACCCGAACGCCTCTCCTGCCATCTATTTTGACAGCTACGGTCATGCGGTTGCACCGCTGCTTGGCGGCATCGCCGTCCGGGATCTCAACGCCGAGGAGACGAAGACGCTCGGTTATTTCTCTCCCACACAGCATGATGGTGGCGGCTATGTCATCCAAAGCTCCTACACGTTCCTGGATTCAGAAAACCGTATCGTCTGTCCTACAAGCAATAATCACGTGCTGATGCTGCGTACAACAAAGGAGGACGGAAGCATTATCCCTGAATTTGAAAAGGTTCTGGATATTGATATCAAGGCGGCAGCGGAAGCTGTGCTTGGCAAGGAGCTGACTCAGAATCTTCTGTCTGTAGTCTTTGACTACGATGGAAATCTCTGGTTTGCTACCGGGGGCTTCCGTATCTATCCGGAACGCCAGCAGCAGGGCGTCATCGGTTACATTGCCCGTCCTGCCATTGATACAATCTTAAACGGCGGACAGGAAGACCTTTCAAACGCGGTCTTTGTTTATGAACTGGCACCCGGCGAGGGTGCGGAAAACGGCATTGCCTCCTCCCGTGACGGTGCGGTCATTCTGACAAACCAGAACTGCTATTTGCTGCGTGCCAAAGAGGGCGTCAATGTCGTATGGTGCACACCATATGAAAGCGTTGGTGCAAAAGTCAGCGGCGAAGGCGATAAAACAACCGGCGGCGGTCTTGCCTGGGGCGGTGGCTGCTCTCCCACGCTGACACCGAACCTCGTCCTGTTCACCGACAATCAGGATCCCGTAAACCTGCTTGCGCTCAATATGAAAACCGGCGAAGTTGTAGCAAGCTGCCCGATACTGGATGATCTGCCTGAAGGCTATCAGGTGGCCATTGAGAACTCCGCAATGATCTACGATGACGGTAACGGCACGGTCAGCACTATCGTCTGCAACTGGTTTGGTGCAGGTAATGCAGGACTTTCCGACCCTGACAATGACTCCTCAATCCAGAGCTACTCAAACATTTATGACCAGAACTGGATCATGAAAGGTAATGTCATGATTGCGCCCGGTGTCGAGCGCGTGGATACCGTGAAAACGGCCGACGGCTATGAAATGAAGAGCATCTGGTGCCGAAATGACTTAAGCGACACCTCGATTATGAAGCTTTCCACCGCGACGGGCTATATCTACGGCTATGTACAGGATCTGACCACAGGCATGTGGCAGTATATCATTCTGGACTTTGAAACCGGCAAGACCGTTTTCACAATGGATGTTTCCGATAAATATGGTTACAACAATATGGCCATCGGCATGTATACCGGCAACAGCGGCAATGCGCTCTACTGCCCGACGGGTTATCTGGAGCTGCTGCGCTTACAGGACCGCTTCGTCTACCTGCCGGAGCTTCCCTACCGCAAGGTTGATCTCGATCAGGCGGCAAGAAAAGTTCTTTCACAGGATCAGTTCACACAGGACGGCGGCGAAGGTGAAGTGGCAGGG